>JYMV01010564.1_pt1 | contig 11504 bp, 8 predicted proteins | sample 338911 | NCBI WGS metagenome assembly JYMV01 (sample SAMN03354496, study PRJNA234377) | hydrothermal vent metagenome | biome: Deep sea; feature: Hydrothermal plumes at the Eastern Lau Spreading Center, Western Pacific Ocean; material: Seawater | place: Tonga | collected 2009 | depth 2000 m m
AGTGAAAACTCACTTGATTAGAAAGTTGAAGGCAAAATGAAACACCTCCTTTCATTGTACGTCTTATAGGGAATCTGCTATATCACCTTTAAACACTACTGTTTCCTATACTATAACTTAATTTAGACGGTTTTAGGTTTGGTCGATAGTGATCAATAAAGTGCCGTAGTGTTAGGTTATCACCCTCAATAATGTGACTTGTCACAGACCGTATTCAGGACTATTCTTTGGCTATGGGTGCTACAAAATCCTTCACTCCTAAACGCTGGAAAGTTAACGGCAAAGCAAGTTGGGTTATCGACTTCACTGAGAATGGAAAACGGACACGAAAGAAGTTTCTGGCCAAGACCGCAGCCGAGGACTGGGCCAAGGATCAGATGCGTATACGGGAGTTATACGGCAAAGGATGGATCAATCTGGATGACAAATCCAGAATTGCAGTTGTTGAGGGATATATCCGTTCCAAGGATGGAGGATACACGCTGAGTGAGGCGCTGGATTTCTTTGAGGCAAACCGTTCCCTCCACACTCGCCTGCCAAAGCAAACCATTCACGAAGCCGTCGACGAGTTCATAGCAGACAAGAGGCGCATCGGACTGCGGACAACATCCATCAACGGCTACAACTACACCTTCGGTAGGCTCAAAGATCACTTCGGTCCAAAGCAGATAAGTTCAATCACACTCAAACAAATTAACCAATGGCTTGATCAAATGCGCTTGAAGTTTCAATGGTCAGCAACATCGCAAATCTGTGCAATTACAAGGGTGCGTGTTCTGTTTTCTTGGTGTGTCAACAACGGGTATTGTCGTGAGAACCCAGCAACTCGAATTGAGAAACCGAAACTAGAGTACCGCCCCCCGGGGATTCTTACGGTAGATCAAACCCGGGAACTCCTTGCCACTACCCAAGAAATTGATAGTGCGATGTTGACCTACATTGCATTGGGAGTGTTTGCCGGTGTACGTCCGCAGGAGATACTCCTGCTTGAGTCGATAAATCTAAAGCTAGATCGAAAGATACTGGAAATCACCAAGGCCAAGACTCGCAGGCGAAGGATTGTTCACCTATCTGATAATTGCATATCGTGGTTGAGGCTGGGACAAGGATTACCCTGCGAATCTGGAACGTGGCGACGTCTAAAGAAGATTCGGGATAAGCTGAGTTTCAAGTGGCAGCACGACATAATGCGACACAGTTTTTGTTCCTACCACGTCGCCTACCACCGCAATACCGCAATGACCGCATTAGAGGCGGGCCACACCGAGACAATACTGTTCAAGCACTACCGAGAACTGGTGAGTGAAGAGGATGCAAAGGAATTTTGGGATATTCTCCCGGTTAAATCGGACCAACAGACGACCCTGGCCGCATAAAGAATAATCAGACATGGGCGCAGACAAATGCAAAAGCATCCCCGTTATTCTAGACGATCGGTCGATGCAGTTTCGCTGGCTGGACTGGGTAGTTTATCCTTCACAGCAGTTTACAATAGACTATGTAAGCAGAAAACATGTTGTAAGGCTCCAGTTTAACACAGAAGAAGGATTCAACTCTGCGAAGGGAGGGGATCTGAGCGGCGTTTATTTATGTGATCGTTTTTTTGACAAGGATTTCACAGAGCGGTCCAGGAGGTCTTTGTTGTGGTCGAACCTTGATCCTAGTACCGTATGTAAATATCAGGATTTTGATGGACAAGGGCTTATCGGAAAGACAGTTGAACTCAGACTGTGGCTGCCTCATAGAGAGGCGGAAAGAGAGGGTTTGTTTGTAATGTTCAAAAAGTCTGAACGGTATAAACAGATTAAAGAATACCCTGCCGATCTAGGACGGCTATTAAAAGGGTTTCAAGACTTTATAGATGACGCTGGTTGGAAGGGGGAAACGTTATATCCTGAAATAAGGAATAGAGACGTAAGGGGTAAATTTGCAGCTAAATATGAATGGGTAGTGCCATGCGGCCCTCCTGATCATCTGTATCAAATTAACTGGATTGCAGAACTTGAGGGTCAAGATGACCAGAAAAGAAATGCTGTGGGTTTGAGAAATGTGCGTCTCTTAAAAAAGCACTTCCATATTCACAAGCAATGTTTGATGCAGATCAAGCTGTCGCAGCCCCATAGTACATCCCCACTAAAACACGAAGCTGTAATAAGGCGAATTGCCGAAGAATCTGAGGAGAAAAATAAGTCATTACAAGACGCTTTGTTGGGTAAAATAACAGTCGCTCAGGTGATCAAGGGTGTGTCTAACGAAAAGCAGAGCGAACTGTTAAGAGATGGTGCGACAAAGGTGATAGCCGAATTAGGACTAGGCGACGGAAATAATACCATAAAAAGCAGGCGTATGGATTGTATGCGTAAAAGGTATAGGGACAGAGTGAAAATCATCGCACTTGTGCTCAGACACCTAAGCGGGATCGGACAACCAACGAAAACGCTGGCTAAACAAGCTAAGGTTTCAGTATCAACCTTTAAGCGACTGACTAAACTAGTCAGAGAAACAAAAGTAGCTAAAGGTTTAACCCAGCAGTTTAGTCAAATAGCAAGAGATTCGCTCGACATATCAGTCGGCAACCCTGACTAACTGCCAACCCGGGTTCATATCCGAGTAAGACCCTTTCCCAACGTGCTTACTCGTTTCTGTAAGTCTTCTATCTGACCCCCTATCTGAGCCATTTTGGACAGGGTGGCTCACTTCATTACGGTCAACGTTTTCAGGGTTTAAACCCATATCGAAACTTCAACTACCCCGGTTCAGTTAGACATTGGTCGGGTTACTAGAGGGTGGTGCTTCTCTGAACAGGGGGACGCTACCCAACAGTAAATAGTGAAATGAATGTGACAAGGATAATCGTCGATCATCTTTTGGGGAAATACGTCCCTCATGAAAAGCTTCAGCATATCGCTGCAGTGTTGGATCACCCTGCTTGGTGTCCGTACGAGCCTGAACCGCTTTTATTGAACTTCAAACAAGCAGCGCAATTGTTGGGATGCAGTCGTAGCTACTTTTGGTTGTTACGACGAAGGGGGTTAGTCCCGACAGTCCGACTCGGGGATTCATTGTATGTACGCACTTCTGATTTGGATCAACTCGTTAAAAATTTACCTCAGCCTAAGGAGGTAGAATGTTGATGACATTCAGTGAAATTGCTGAGGAGACAAAAGTAAGCCGCTCACAGGTTCGTAGATGGGCGAGGGCCAGTCTATTTCCGGTCCTTCATTTGGGTCACAAGGTGAAGCGTGTGCGGCGGGAGGAATACGAAAACTTTTTAAAGAAACGGAGTAAAGGATGACCGCGAAATTTACCTTGCACCGAAAACACTTTCAACGACCGCAACAACACGGGGTTGAACCTTGGCCATCCGAGTGGGTGGTTTGAGACTAAACGAAAATAAAATAGATGATACTGAATATGGAATACACAGACATATACCGAAGCTCCTATATGAAGGCAGACGATCTTAAAGGTCGGACTGCGAAGCGCACCATTTCCGGCTGTACAGCCGAGGTGGTAGGTGAAGACAAGAAGCTGGTGTTGGTGTTTTCTAACGAAGATACGTCGCTGGTCTTGAACAAGACAAATGCCACCACGTTGGCAGAGTTATACGGCCCTGAAACAGGTGAGTGGGAAGGGAAGGCAATCAAGCTGGTTCCTTCCACCACATCATTTCAGGGGAAGATGGTCAAGTGCATCCGGATAAGTCCTGAGAAGGTCGAAGGATGATACACCGGAGAAGATGAAAAGGCGGAGGGCCGCTGACCCGAATTTGAAGCCGTGGTCGGCGGCTCATCCTGTCATCAAGTCTATGACAACAAACAAAGAAGAACTCGAGTTAATGGACGAAACTACTCAACAACAAATAATGCCTCCGAAGGTCGGGCGAAAGAGTTGCCTACCCAATACCTCAGTACCGATGTCACCGACATGCAGTTAATCGACTGCCAGCGATCTTTTTAAGGAGTTCGGAGTAATAGTTGAATTATGAACAGTTGGACAATACCTGATAACATCTCGAACAAACCCATCGGCGAGACGGTGAAACTTTATCACGGCGGATTCGGGTGGGTGATTCACCCGGTTGAACGCCCTGCCAAAGGCGGCAAGAAACCGCTAACCAGAGGATGGAAGAAACTGGAACCAAGTTTCCTGACCGAGAAACTCGCCAAGGAATATTTTCATTGCGATCCACCCTATAACATTGGGTGCGTCATACGTCCGCCGCACGTTGTCATCGACCTGGATTCCAAACAGGATGACGGCGAATCTGTGTTGAAGTGGTTAAGCGGTCAGCCAGAACTGGTCTCTATCCCACGGGAACGCACCGCCGGCGGGGCTCATATTCACGTTCGATGTGATGACCTACCGGTGTTCAAGAAAGCGGGCGGCAAGCCGTATGAGAAGGCATTGGTCGCTACGCTAAATGATCAGGTTACCGCCGAGCTGTACTTTGACGGGTTGAACCTTGTGCTGGCTCCTTCCACGCACGAAAACGGCCATATCTATCGGTGGGACGTGTTCGGAGACATCCCAACCGTCACGTGGCTGGAGTTGCAGGAATGGTTTGGGTTTGAAAATCCGGCAGGCAACAAAATTGTACCGAAGCGGAAACCGGGGCGGCCGCGAAAAGAGGCGGAGTGGTGGGAACATTACAAGGGCGACCTTAAAACGCTCCGCTTGGGCGACCTGTTCGACAAACTGGGCCTGAAAGGCAATCTACTGAATGCGGATGAAGACAAGTGGTCGGTCAACTGTCCTTGGCACAAGGAGCACAGCGACGGAGGCACTGGCTGGAACCCTAACAAATCCAGTACCGTTATCTGGAACAAAAAGGGCGAGTTCCCGGCATTTAACTGCATGCACGCACACTGCGAAGGCAAGGAACTTAAAGAAGTGCTAGAATTCGGTAAAACCCACGGGTTAGATGTCGACGCACTTTGCGAACGTCAACGGACCTGGGTTCCGGGTCAGGGGACCGAGGACGGCCGACCACGAATCATCCTTCCGAGCGATGGTAAAACCGACAGCCAGTTTGCAGCCGAGGTAGGGGAACAAATCAAGGCGAAGAAGGTCTGGTTCAACCACAACCACCGCACCGTGATCGTACGGCCCGTGGAAATCACCGAGGAATTAACCTCAGTCGGCTTCCACGCCCTGAAGCCCATTGAGACAGGGACGCACCTGGAACAACTTGTTGAGACCGGGTTTTTGGGGAGGGATAATTTCGGTAATAGAGTGTTCGAGCCAGCAAGTCTGAATCGGGAATGGGGGGACAAACTGCTTCACGCCCCCCAACTACTGTCCCGCCTACCAAAAATCCTGCGAATCTTAGATGGGCCTTTACCCGTGCTTCACGATGGGCACATTCATCTACCTCGCCCCGGCTATAACCCCACCCTAAAGGCGCACTTGTTGCCGTCAGCACCGGCAATTAAGACGATGCCCGTAAATGAGGCGAGGCAACTTATCCATGAAACTCTTGAGGGTTTCTGCTTCGAGTCTGAACAGGCGGCAATTCACGCTGTCTCCCGTCTCCTAACCCCTTTTTGCAAAGGATTGATGGGGTGGAAAGCCCGGTCGCCACTTTGGGTTTACGAAGCAAATAGGGAACGATGCGGAAAGGACTACCTAAATGGTATGGTTCAAATCGTGCACGATGGGAACATTGTTAGCAACCCCCCCTTCAATAGTGATGAGGAGCTGCGCAAGAAAATCACTGCGGCCTTGCGTAGCGGCACGAGACGTATGCACTTCGCCAACATGAAAGGACACATAAGCAGCGGGGCGTTGGAGGAGGCAGTAACCAGTCAGGCGTGGAGCGATCGTACTCTCGGGCAAAGCGAGGAAAAGAAATATGCTAACGAAATCGAGTTCAGTCTATCCTGCAACGTCGGGACTACATGGACGCCGGACCTAGGCAACCGGATGCGTATCATCTCCTTGTTTTTAGCCCAGGAAGACCCAAACGAACGGAATTTCAAGTGCCCCGATCTACACGGTTGGATACGTGAAAGACGAGGGGACATACTTTCGGCTCTATGGGCCTTTGTAAAACTCTGGGACGAGTCGGGGCGACCCGACGGTAAAACGCTCTTCGCCAGTTTCCCGGAATGGGCGAAAACAGTTGGTGGCATTATGTGCGCCGGTGATCTAGGCGATCCCTGCTTGCCCGACAAAAGATCGACGAAAGACGGCGGTGATGAAATGACTGGAGATATGAGAGAGCTGTTTGCCTTGGCCCACGAAGAATTTGGCGATGAATGGGTAAGCAAATCGCGAATCTACCAGCTGCTCGAAGACCGCTCCGACCTCGGGCTCTTCAGCTGGTTCGACCTATACGACAAATCCGGCAAGACAAAGTTCGGTAAAGCCCTGCACCGCTACGACAAACGCGTTCTCGGGGAGGTAGTGTTAGCCATCGAGGGAAACAAAAATAGCCGCCAGTATAAATTCCTACGCCCCGGAGATGCCCCAGAACCGCTACTAGTCACCCTGGCGTTTCTCAGCGGTGAGGGAACATCAGGAACTTCCCAAGTGGTCAATTCGACCGATTTAAGCAAACCCGTGGCCGAAACAGCGGCTCAAGCTACTCCTCTACTCGTTAAAGAGGAACATAAGGCACATAAGGAACCTGTTCCCCCCTGTGAGACCTGGGGAAATAATTATAATGGTTTGTTAAAGGGCGGGCATATTAGTAATTATTTAATTCCCCAGAAAGAGGACGGGGAGGAGGTTCCCAAAGGTCCTTATGTTCCTCTTCGGGGGGATGCCCGATTGATCACTGAAAGGTCGGAGTTGGGCAAAATTGCTGAGACTGTTTCCAACGCCGGCTGTCCTGTGGCGTTGGGCGTCAAGACTTGTGGTAACGACTTGGACCCTTGGCGTGGGGACATCCGGTTGTTGTGCCTGGGCATCCCCGATCACCCAGCTTGGCTATTGGACCTTCGGGCGATCGGCCATGATCTGGGTGACCTGGGCCAGTGTCTACAAGAGCAGCAAGTCATCGCTCACAACGCTAAGTTTGACCTGCTATGGTTGCGCCACAAATGTGGTCTAAAGCTGGATAACGTCTTCTGCACCTTCGCCGCATCCCATCTGTTAACCAACGGCAAGCGAGAGCTGGGGAACGACCTCTACCCCTGTTTGGAGCGCTTCCTTGGGTTGTCTCCCGGCACTGACCACAGCAAATTCGACTGGGACGGGATGTTCCTGGCTGAGGACCAGTTGGAGTATGCCGCGCTGGGTGTGCTGTACCTACACCGGTTGAGGGATAAGCAGTTGGAGGCGATTGGTGCCGAGCAACTTCAGCCAGTGTTGGACTTGGAAAACCGGTTGATCCCCGTTGTGGTGGAAATGGAGAACCGTGGTTTCGGTATTAATAGGGAACGCCTACTGGGTGTGATGGGTGAGTACTCCACCGAACTGGGTGAAGCTCTCGCCTACTTCAAGGAGATTTTTGGTGAGGAGGTTAACCCGAATAGTCCCAAGCAGCTTAAAAAGGCTTTGATGGGAAAAGGCTTGAAGCTAAGCGACACAAGTGAGCAAACGCTGAAGGAGGAGGGCCAGCCGGCCGCCACGTGCATTCTAAATTACCGTTCGACCAAGAAGAGGATGGAACAGGCTGAGGCACTTCTCAAGGCAATCGAGGAAGATGGCCGCATCCACGCACAGTTTACGCCCACAGGGGCTATTACCGGTCGGTTTTCTTGTAGGAAACCCAACCTGCAAAACATTAGCCGAGGCGAGCTTCGGGCCTGTTTCGTCCCAGGAGACGGTAATCGATTGGTTGTGGCAGACTACTCTCAGATGGAGCTCAGAATTGCGGCCGCTATCGCCGGGGAGGAAAGAATGATCGCGGCCTATAAGCAGGGTTTTGACCTGCATCGGCACACCGCCGGCATCGTCCTTGGCAAGCCCGTGGAAGCCGTGTCCAAAGAAGATCGACAATTGGCCAAGGCAGTGAACTTTGGGCTGCTCTACGGTCAGTCGGCCAGGGGTCTGGTTGGGCATGCAAAGAAAACATACGGGGTGGAGATGGAGTATGAACGTGCCCGGGAAATTCACGGCATATTCTTCTCCGCCTACACCGGTTTGCGAGAGTGGCATAAGAATGCGCGTAAGGTGGCCGCACAAGGCGTTCAGAGCGTTCGCACGGTCTTGGGTAGGGTTCAGAGGTTACCGAAAGGAGCAGAGGCAAAGTGGCCTCGCTTCACCGCGCTTGTGAACACCCCGGTGCAAGGCGGCTCTGCGGATGCACTCAAGCAGGCTATGGTGAGATTGTCGGGGCAGTTGCCGCCAGGAGCCGGAATTGTATCGACGGTGCACGACGAACTAATCGTCGAAGCATCCTTGAAGAATGCGGAAGCCGTCAAAAAACTGATGGAGGATGTGATGATCGAAAGTGCGGTGTCCCTTTACCCCACCGTCCCCTTTGAGGTGGAGGCGCATATCTGTGAGGACTGGTCGGAGAAGTAGAATCAGTAGCCGGTTTTTATCGGAGGCGGCACATAGTCCCGGAGCAGGTGTTCCTGCGGCCGTGACTCCGGCCTCCTCTTAACCCCCGTGTTCTGGAGTGCGATGTTGATCTCGCTACGGACGATCTCACCGACCGACTGCCTCAACCCTTGGAGTTCGTCCTTGATCAGTTGGCGGGTCTTGGCCAGCACTGCGTCACCGGAGTCGGCCAGTTTGCCGCCGAGTTCCCTCGCAAAGTCCATACCCGCAACCAGGGTGTAGTTCTCGGCCATGAGATCGACGCCAAGGCTCTTGGCCACGGCAACGGGGGAGTATCGACGTTGGACTTGTCGCGGGCCGATTCGTACCGCCTTCACGCGCCCCGATGTTTCGAGCCGGTGGAGCGTTTTCAAGTTGATCCCGAACAGTTCGCAAAGTTGCTTGGGGCGCAGCAGCAATGGCAAGTGCTTCAATTGAATCGTCGGCTGGATTGCCGCCTCGTTTTGCCTCTCTTTGTCTTTCATCGATTAAGTTTCCTTCGTTTCATTCTCAATTCTGAATCCATTTTGCTTGGGCGCTAATGCCCTAAAAAGGAGATTTTGTTTTGGTGTCCGGATTGGTGTTTTTTTGCCGTGCCATTTTGTGTGAAATGGGGCCGCGCTGGGCAAAAGATTCTTGCCCATGACGCTCTAACCCTCTCTCATCCCTTATTTTTGCCGATTCATAAAGCGTTTGCAATAAGTAAGTTAGAGGCTATAAAACAATTATTTTTCGCACAATCATGATTATATTTAATAGGTGGATGAATATTAGTTAACTTATTGAATAACAATAACTTATAGAGATTTATTTGCGTTTTTAACAGCCGCCGGTTTGCCTTGTGATTATTAGATCATAACATGCTCATGGCAAATGAGATAAGCCAATTATTGCCGCTTGGCCAAAGAACCATCATCGATCACGCCCAATTAAGCTCCAACAAACGCCTTTATCAACCCGCCCAATCGCCCATCAACAAGCAACCGGAGTAGGGCTTTCAGCAAAGAGGGGGGCGGGGTTCCGACTTAAAGCCCCGGCTCGATTCAATAATGGATTCTGGCTCATGGAATTTTTAACAAAAAGGGTCTGCTGAACATTGGATCAGTAGGGTAGTTCACTTTGCGATCTTTGGTGTTTGATAAGGCCGTTGCAAAAATTATCAATAAATCTAAGCTTTGGGCGACATGAAACACCTCCTACTCACAACAATCGCAGCTGTGGTGCTGGTGGGGTGTTAAACAAAAAAAGAACACACGCCAGAGGCCACAGGGAAATGCAGAACTGCTTTTTTAGGTGAAAAAATGGGTTTACAGCGTTTAGCCAGAGGGGTATTCCTCCAACGTCACCATTTTTAAAACGAAAATGAAACGTTCATATTCTAAGGCGTTTACCCTGATCGAATTGTTGGTGGTCATCGCCATCATTGCCATCCTGGCGGCCATGCTGCTGCCGGCCCTGGCCAAGGCCAAGGAGCAGGCCTCCAGCGCCGCCTGCCAGTCCAACCTCCGGCAGATCACGCTGGGCACAATCTACTACTGCGACGACCACGAAGGCCGGATGCTGCAGGTGCTTGGCCCGTCCAAGCCGTACTGGTTTCACGCCATCGCGCCGTACCTCGGCGACAAGCGTTACGTCAAGGATCCGCAAGCCGCCTACAACGGCTCGATGAAAACGATAATTTGCCCGGCAGTCAAAACCCGATCGAAGGGAACCAAGGCCGGCCTGCCGCGCGGCGACAACAAAACGAGCTGGGCGTACTGGTGGGGCAACTTCGGCAAGTCGTACGCCGAGGGGAGCTACACCATCAACTCGTTTATGCAGGATCCGAACGGCAGCTACTACGCACCAACGACCAGTGATGAAAAAAAGAAATACTGGCAGCAGTTCTCCAATGCCACCTCCGAGGTTCCCATTTACGGCGATGGCAACTGGGTGGACTCGTGGCCCCGCCCCGACAATGCGCCCCCGCCGGACTATTCCGGCTCGCATTCCGACAACGGCATGCGCCGTTTCTTCGTCAATCGCCATCACTTCGCCATCAACGCAGGCTTCGCCGATGGTCATGTGGCCAAAGTCACGCTGCGCGGCTTGTGGGATCAAACCTGGTACCGGGGCTACGCCCTCAACCGCGAACCCAACATGCCCCGCCGCTAAATCACCCCGTGTTCCCGCTTACACTTCGCCACATGAAACCCACAGCCGTCATTCTCGGGATCGCCTTTGCAGGCGCGCTTGGCCAGGCGCATTCGGATGGTTGGAACCAATTCCGGGGCGCGAACGGCTCCGGCGTGGCGAAGGACGGCAGACCGCCGGTCGAACTCGACGACGCCCGACTCGCCTGGAAGATAGCCCTGCCACCCGGCCTGTCATCGCCGGTGCTGTCGCGCAAGCGCGTTTTCCTCACCGGCTTGGCCGAGGGCAGGCTGGTCACGCTCGCGGTTGACAAAGCCGATGGCAAAATCGCCTGGCAAAACCAGACGCCGAAGGTCGAACTTGAAAAAGTTCACAAAGCCAGCCACCCCGCCTCCCCTTCGATGCTCGTCGATGATGATCGAGTATTTGCCTACTTCGGCTCTTACGGGCTGCTCTGCTACAACCTCGACGGCAGGGAACTTTGGAAAAAACCGATCCCCACGCCCAAGTCGCTCTACGGAATGTCCACCTCCCCGATCCTACACGGCGAACACCTCATTCTGGTTTTGGACAACGACACGAATCTCCCCGGCAGCCGATTGAGCCAGTCCAAAATTGTCGCCTACGACAAAACCAACGGCGATGTCGCCTGGGAAATTCATCGTCCATTCCACCGCAGTGGCTGGTCGACCCCGATGGTTTGGGAGCACAGTGAAGGCACCGAACTCGTCGTCCTAGGCAACGGCCGGGTGAGCGGTTACGACATGAAAACCGGCACGCAAAAATGGTTTGTCCCGGGCTTCTCCCGTGAAACCATTTCAACACCGGTCGCCGGCAATAACGTTCTTTACGTCTCCTCCTCGAAACTCGGTGGTGGT
>JYMV01043044.1_pt1 | contig 11503 bp, 11 predicted proteins | sample 338911 | NCBI WGS metagenome assembly JYMV01 (sample SAMN03354496, study PRJNA234377) | hydrothermal vent metagenome | biome: Deep sea; feature: Hydrothermal plumes at the Eastern Lau Spreading Center, Western Pacific Ocean; material: Seawater | place: Tonga | collected 2009 | depth 2000 m m
TCCCGGTGTCACCGTTCAGAATCTCAAAAAATGGAACGATATTAGCGGTACTAAGTTAAAACCAGGGATGAAGCTAAAGATTCAACGAGGCTAATCTCCCGCTGAAAAACTTCTCGTAATGAAACATTTTTTAATGGCTGCATTCGCGGCAATAGCACTCATTTCATGTAATTCAGGAGGCAAAAAAGACGCCTCACTTCTCTCAAAATCAGTTGGAAATATTAACACCTTACAAGTAGTCGTTTCAAATGATCTTTGGAACGGTGAAGTAGGTGAAGCCATACGAACCCATTTCGCAGCTCCTACCGACGGGCTGCCTCAAGAAGAACCCTTATTTTCTATGCGTCAAATGCCCCCAAATGCATTTAGTGGTTTTGCGCGCAAATCGAGATTGGTATTGTACGTAGCTTTGGGTGATGAAACTAAGGCAACCATCGCAAACGATCAATTTGCCAAGCCGCAAACCGTTGCATATGTGATTGCCAAGACCAAGCAAGAACTAGTAGAATTGATTAACTCAAAACAAGAACAGATCGTAGATAAATTTCATCAGTCTGAAATTGAAGAACGTCAGCGAAGAACACGAGTTTCACTTCTGAAACTGGACTCGTTAAAGACAGACCTTGGTGTTAGTTTACAAATCCCATCCGCCTACCGAATTGCCAAGAAAAGTGATGATTTCTATTGGATTAGAAAAGACCTAAAGTCGGGAAGTACCAACATCATCGTGTACGAAGTACCGCTTAACATGATAGGAAAAGACAGCACCGTTGTTGGTGACATTATCAAAGTGCGTGATTCAATTGGTGGAAGCCTGCTGCCTGTGGAAGAAGACGGGCGATTTAGAACGGAAGAGGCCTATGCGCCTTATCTTTTTACTTCGGAAATCGACGGTAAGTTTGCTTACGAGACCAAAGGAACCTGGGATGTAACAGATCAATACATGGCGGGCCCTTTCTTAAACTATGCGGTTCGGGATGAAGCAAACGATCGTTATCTTATTTTAGAGGGCTTTACGTATGCACCTTCGGTCGAGAAACGCGATCTTCAATTTGAACTGGAATCGATCTTGCGTTCGGCAAAGATTGAATAAAAAATAATCATCAATGAAAAAGCCCGAGAATCCTAAGATTATCGGGCTTATTATTCAGAAAAAATACTGAACAATTATTTCTTTTCCTCTATTTTGGTATCATCATCCTCTTCTTTAGAGGCGTCCTTGAATTCTTTTATTCCGCTACCTAATCCACGCATTAATTCGGGGATCTTTCTTCCTCCAAACAATAACAATACAACCACAACGATTAGGGCAATTTGCCAGGGTCCGATAGCTAATGGTAAAAATAGTGCGCTCATTATATTCAAAATTTATTGGCAAAGGTAACAAGAATTACTTAGATAAAACGTTTTCCTTAGAAGTTTAGCACAAGGGGTTTAGTTATTTTATATTTGTAGTTGGCAATAGGTCGAAATGGCAGAAAAAGAAAAAAGAAGTAAAAAAATAAAGAAAAAGCTACTGCACAAGTATCGCTTGGTGGTTCTCAATGAAGATACGTTCGAAGAGCGTTTCTCTTTTAAATTAAACCGTCTAAACGTTTTTGTGTTTAGTACTGTATTTGCCGTACTTCTTATAGCAATGACGACCTTGCTTATCGCTTTCACCCCATTACGCGAATATATTCCAGGCTATTCTTCCACCGCTTTAAAGAAGCGAGCAACCGATCTGCGCTTTAAAACAGACTCACTGCAGCAAGTTCTCGCTGTAAATGAGCAATACATCAACTCGATACGCAAAGTGCTCACAGGGGACGTTAAAACGGTCGATTTCGATAAAGACTCCATTATTGAAGCAGCTCAGCGTGACGTATCAAATATCGATCTTTCTGCATCGAGACAAGATTCATTGTTACGGGAAGAAGTGGCTAGAGAAGATAAATACAACCCGTTAATAGGGGATTCTGAACTAAATTTTGTTCTCTTTGCACCTGTAAAAGGGTCTATTTCTGAACCGTATAATCCCAAAGCCAAGCACTATGCCGTAGATATTGTAACCACCAAAGATGCACCGGTGAAAGCTACCGCCGACGGAACGGTCGTTTTTGCAGAATGGACCGCGGCCACGGGCTATGTGACCATACTAAAACATCGCAACGAATTAATTTCAGTTTACAAGCACAATGCCTCCCTTACCAAAGAACAAGGCGAACTAGTTAAGGCCGGGGAAGTAATCGCAACGGTAGGCGATACCGGAGAACTTACCACCGGGCCGCATTTACACTTCGAACTTTGGCTGGATGGAAACCCCATCGACCCAACGAGTATAATTGATTTCGATTAACACGCTATGTCTCTTAAATCTTTCGCAGCCAAAATATTTGCTCGCATCGAGGTCACTCGCATGAAAAGCTGGATGAACCGCCCTGAAGCCACTCAGAAAAAAGTATTTGATAATTTGCTGAAACAAGCTGCGAATACTTCCTTCGGAAAGGATCACGATTTTAAGAATATCAAGGATTACAAAACATTTGCCGAACGAGTTCCTGTTCGTGATTACGAGGCGTTACGCAACTACGTAGATCGTGTGGTTGAAGGTGAACCCGATGTACTGTGGCCGGGAAAACCCTTATATTTTGCAAAAACTTCTGGGACCACATCCGGTGCCAAATTCATCCCGCTTACGAAAGACTCAATGCCGGGCCACATCAACGCCGCCCGCAACGCCATCTTATGCTATATATATGAAACCGGGAAAGCGAGCTTTGTAGATGGTAAAATGATTTTTTTACAAGGAAGCCCGGAGATGCATGAAAAAAACGGGATTCAGCTGGGGCGTCTATCGGGAATCGTTGCGCATTATGTTCCGGGATACCTGCAAACCAATCGCTTACCTAGCTGGGAGACCAATTGTATTTCCGATTGGGAGACGAAAGTAGACGCCATAGTCGAAGAGACAAAAGATGAGAATATGACGGTAATTAGTGGTATTCCATCCTGGGTGCAAATGTATTTTGAACGACTGCAGCAGGCGACGGGGAAAAAGGTGGGTGACTTGTTCGAAAACTTCGAACTTTTTATTTACGGTGGTGTTAATTATGAACCGTATCGATCTAAATTTGAGGCGCTTATAGGCCGTAGTGTCCCTAGTATTGAGTTATATCCTGCTTCGGAAGGATTTTTCGCATTTCAAGACCTTCAGAATAAAAAAGGAATGTTATTACAACTAAACTCCGGTATTTTTTACGAGTTTATTGAAGCTTCAGATTTCTTTTCCGAAGCACCTAAACGCCTCACCATAGGCGAGGTAGAAGTGGGTGTGAACTACGTGATGCTTGTATCTACTAATGCCGGACTATGGGCGTATAATGTCGGGGATACGGTTCAATTTACAGAACTTCGACCGTATCGACTTATCGTTTCTGGACGAATTAAACACTTTATTTCTGCTTTTGGTGAACACGTTATTGGCAAAGAAGTGGAACAAGCCATGAATGAAGCACAAGCAGCATTCAATTTTACGATCAGTGAGTTTACTGTAGCACCACAAACCGATCCGCTTGAAGGAGAACTACCTTATCACGAGTGGTTCATAGAATTTGAGAATCCACCTAACGACCTTCAATTGGTGGCTAATGCATTGGATACTAGTCTTCAAGAGCAAAATAGTTATTATAAAGATTTAATTGAAGGTAAAGTACTCCAGCAATTGAAAATCAGTGTGTTACAAAAAAATAGTTTTCAGAATTATATGAAATCTAAAGGAAAATTAGGGGGTCAAAATAAAATACCACGGCTTTCTAACGATCGAGAGATCGCAAACGCCCTTGAACAATTCCGCGTGTAAAATGCGGCCTTAAAATTAGTGTTATCTTTGCTGTCAATGACAAAATTAAAATCACATACAAGGACACGAGCCCAAGAAAGCACAGGTGCCATAGAGCGGCTATATATCACCATGCGACACTTATTTAATCGTGGGTTTTATAAGCCTATGGGGATATCGGGCGAAACCCTTCGTGAATCCTTATTAATACTGCGTCCGGAAATTTATGGTTCTATTGCCGAAGACAAGATCGAGCTACAAGGGCTGTTGTATGTAATGGAGCGACTTCCCAACGGAATTGAAGAGTGCCGATTTATTAACCTCACCAGTGATGAAGGGTATAAGAACTCCCATTTTAAACCTATAATCCCCCTTAAACGTCGTAGAAATTGTTACCGCATCGATGAAGAACAGATGAACATTGAGGTTACACGAGGGCGTTCTGAGATTTATGACGTATTAACACACCTTACCTTCCTCTATCTGGAGTCGCATAAGATCATGAAACAAGTAATGATCAACGAGCAAGGAGATGTTATTCGTGATTGGACGAAGTTAGAAGCTGCCGTGACCAAAAAAGGCAAGCTAACTAAGGAGGAAAAAGAGATAGCGCTTACACATACCGCAAATTTCTTAGGCCGTACCTTCGAAGAAGTAAGTGAGATCTATCCACTGTTTGCAAGCGATAAAGAACCTAATAAGTTTTTAAATATTATTTATTATCTCGGAAAATTAGCGATCGATGAGGTGATCAACGATAATAAACGAATCATTACATTTAGCCCGGTATTACGAGAACGATTAGGACATCATATACACGGTGAACGCTGGGCTTTAAAGATAAAACAAGTGTTAGAGGAGCAACAATTGCTTCAACGACCATTGCACATTATAAGTGCTAATATGCACAGTGTAATGAATACGTTATTTGCTCGAAAAGCGCTGGCAAAAGAATTTAAATCAGATGAGGCATTACCCATGTACACCGCGCTTAGCAGTCCGGCAAATACAAAATATCGTCAAAAGGTGAAGAAAACTGCCCTGGCGAATGGTATGACCTTTATTGAAGATAGCAGCGGAACGAACATCGACGTGCAAGTATTCGATACCGCAAAGATTAAGGAAAGTTCGTTTATTTCTTCGGAAAATGAAGTGGAGGAAAGTGATAAACCGGTAATAATCGTCATGGATTACGCCTTTGGAGAACAGGCCTACGAAACTATGGACGAGTTACTTAAGCCGTACGTTGACGGTGATCGCGCTACGCATTTTCTTAATGTGGTTTCAATATCGATCATGGGAAAAGCCGGTATTTTGGAAGGAGGAAAGGGAGATGTGATGATACCTTCAGCCCACGTATTTGAAGGGACAGCAGACAATTATCCCTTTAAGAACAAATTAAAGAAATCTTTGTTTGCCGACGACGATCTAAATGTTTGTACCGGGACTATGATCACAGTACTAGGTACCTCTTTACAAAACAGAGACCTCTTAAAGTTTTTCCACAATTCTACCTGGGATGTAATTGGATTAGAAATGGAGGGAGCACATTACCAAAAAGCGATCCAAGCTGCGGCAAAAATTAGAGGAAGTATTAGTTCAAAAGTAAAGGTGCGTTATGCCTATTACGCTTCAGATAACCCATTAGAAACGGGAAGCACTTTAGCTTCGGGAGGATTAGGTGCCAGTGGGGTAAAACCTACCTATGCGATCACCGAAAAAATGTTAAATCAGATTTTAGTTTAATCTAAAAAAATATTTTGAAACACAATAAAGTCTTAGTTACCGGGGGTGCCGGGTTTATCGGTTCAAATTATGTGGCCATGATAATGGAGTCGCAACAGCAAGAAGTTTTTGTGCTAGATAAGCTAACCTATGCCGGAAATTTGAAGAATTTGGAGCAATTTTCAGCAAAAAACAACTATCATTTTATACAAGGAGATATTTGCGACGCAACTTTTATTCAGAATCTTTTTGAAAAACATCAATTTGATCTGGTCGTTCATTTTGCAGCCGAATCGCATGTGGATAATTCCATAAGTGGTCCTTCAGAATTTATTCAAACAAATATCGTTGGTACTTTTAATCTACTTCAAGCGGCCTATAAAACATGGATGAACGGTCCCAACCAATTAAAAGCAACTTTTAAAGCAGCGCGCTTTTTACATGTCTCTACCGATGAGGTTTACGGCACACTTGGCGAAACAGGCCTATTTACCGAAACCACTTCGTATGCGCCCAATAGTCCGTATAGTGCTTCCAAAGCTTCTTCCGATTTTTTAGTTCGTAGTTATTTTCACACCTACGGTTTACCGGTGGTCACTACGAATTGCTCTAATAATTATGGACCAAATCAGCATAAAGAAAAGTTGATACCCACTATTATCCGTAAGGCTATTGCCGGAGAACCCATTCCTATCTATGGAGACGGGAAGAATGTAAGAGATTGGTTGTATGTGAAGGACCATTGTACGGGTATACAACTAGCTATAGAACAAGGAAGACTTGGCGAAACCTACAATATTGGTGGTCGCAATGAAAGGGAGAACCTGTACATTGCACATACCATTTGTGATCTTTTAGACGAGCTACAGTCAAAAGAGCAGTCCTATAAAGATCAAATTACTTTTGTTACCGATCGTCCTGGTCACGATTTTAGATATGCTATAGACGCCTCTAAGATCGAGAACGAATTAGGTTGGAAGGCGAAAGAAAATTTTGAAAGCGGGATTAAAAAGACCATACAGTGGTACTTAGATAACACAGATCGATTATGAAGGGAATTATATTAGCCGGTGGTTCCGGAACACGCTTACACCCAATTACCCTAGCGGTTAGCAAACAATTGATGCCGGTATACGACAAACCGATGATCTATTATCCGTTGTCTACCCTTATGTATGCAGGCATTCGAGAGATCTTGATCATTTCTACCCCCCAAGACCTTCCGTTGTTTCAAAAGTTATTAGGTGACGGCAAACAATTGGGATGTACTTTTACCTATGCCGAGCAGCCAAACCCCAATGGCCTAGCCGAGGCGTTCATTATTGGAAAAGATTTTATTGGAGACGATAAAGTGGCTCTAATTTTGGGTGATAATATCTTTTATGGCTCCGGACTTAAAGAGTTACTACAATCCAATAACGATCCGGAGGGGGGTGTGATCTACGCTTATCACGTACATGACCCAGAACGTTATGGTGTGGTCGATTTCGATAAGGATGGCAAAGCACTGTCCATCGAAGAAAAACCTGAGCACCCTAAGTCTAATTACGCAGTACCGGGTATTTATTTTTATGATAATAGTGTCGTCGATATCGCAGCGAACATTCAACCAAGCGCTCGAGGAGAGCTAGAGATCACCGATGTGAACAATGCCTATTTAAAACAAGGAAAGCTACGGGTAAGTATACTCGATAAGGGCACGGCTTGGCTAGATACCGGCACCTTTGCATCATTGATGCAAGCAGCACAGTTTGTAGAAGTAATAGAAGAACGACAAGGATTAAAGATTGGTGCTATTGAAGAAGCTGCCTATGAAATGGGCTTTATTTCGAAACAAGAATTGACCGAGCTCGCAAAACCCCTATTAAAAAGCGGGTATGGAACACATTTAACGCAACTAGATTAATGCTACACATAGAACAGAGTCCGTTACAAGATTGCTTTATCGTTAAACCTTCGGTTTTTAAGGACGAGCGCGGGAGCTTTTGCGAGACCTTCAATAAAAGAGCGTTTAAAGAAGCCACAGGTCTTTCGATAGATTTTGTACAAGACAATCAGTCTACCTCTAGTTATGGGGTGTTGCGCGGACTTCATTATCAAAAAGGGGAAATGGCCCAAGCGAAACTAGTTCGTGTGGTAGTAGGAAGAGTTCTCGATATTGTTGTAGATCTTCGGAAAGATTCTAATAGCTTCGGAAAGCATTTTTCATACATACTCGATGCGGAGAATCAACATCAGTTGTTTGTGCCAAGAGGCTTTGCACACGGCTTTGTGGTGCTTTCTGAAAAAGCCGTTTTTGCTTACAAGTGTGATAATTATTACGATAAGGCTTCCGAAGGGGGTATTATTTATAATGACGCAACCTTGTCGTTAGACTGGCATCTTCCGAAGGAGGATTTAATAATTTCAGAAAAAGACAGACAACTTCCTACGTTCAAGGAGGCAATTACATGAAAAAAGTACTGGTTACAGGAGCAAAAGGACAGTTGGGACGATGCATAGCAGATGCTGCTTCAAGATTTCCAACCTTAACGTGTACTTTTATTGCCAAGGAAACCCTTGACATTAACAACACTACTGCCGTTCACGAGTTTTTTACCAACAGTGAATTCGACTATTGCATTAATACGGCAGCCTACACCAATGTTGAACAAGCGGAAGAACAAACAGAACAGGCCATGGCGGTGAATGCCGAAGCAGTTAAAGTATTGGCCACTGCGTGTAACAAACACCACATCACCTTACTGCATATTTCTACCGACTATGTGTTCGATGGGACGCAAGACCGACCGTATGTAGAAACCGATGCTACCAATCCCCTAAATGTCTATGGCGCCTCCAAATTAAAAGGAGAACAGTATTTACAGAAATATAGTGAGCGCTTTTTTATTTTCCGAACTTCTTGGTTGTATTCGCAATACGGGCATAACTTTTACAAAACCATTTTGCGACATGCCGATGCTGGAACTGACTTAACCATTACGACCGAACAAACCGGAACACCTACCAATGCTAATGATCTGGCCAAGGCGTTGCTTGCTGTTATAGCTTCGGAAAGTACCGCATATGGCTTGTATCATTACAGTAATTCGGGTGAAGCAACCTGGTACGATTTTGCAAAAGCTATTTTAGAATTTTCAGAACAAATAGCAAAAACAACTCTTGCACAAACCGCACATTACCGTACTTTTGCAGCGCGACCAGAATATAGTGTGCTGGATACCACAAAGTTTAAAAATACGTTTAACAACAACCCATTACCCTGGAAAGAAAGTTTAAGGGAATTAGTAGCAACGCATACCACTAACAATTAAAATGAATTATGGCACATCAAACTACAGATGAAATAGACTTAGGCCTTGTTTTTAAAAAAATAGGAGAGCAATACCGAAAATTTCTACTTTGGTTATTCCATTGGTTTCAATTTGTATTGAAACATTGGATCATCATCTTATTAATCATTATTCTTGGTGCTGTTGCCGGATATTATTGGCAAAAAGGATCTACGGGGAAGAATTTGGCCACCTTAATAGTTCAAAACAATTTCGATAGCACAAGTTATGTCTACGATGCACTCAAATTGCTAAAAACGAAAAGCAAACAAGGAGATGCGAAATTTTTAAAACGTTATGGTTTTAATACTGAAGAAGCAGAAATAGCCGACATAGAGATCGAGCCCATAGTAAACATTCTAGACCTTGCGCGAAACACTAAGGACGAGGACAGAACCTTGGAAGAATATATGGCTCAAACCGATTTTGAGGATGACATTCTCCTTTCCGAAGTGTTCTATACCGAATATAAGTTTCACAAAGTACTTATTTATACCACCGCTAACGCCTCTAATGAGACGATAGAAAAGGTGATCGATTATTTAAATAGCAACGAACTATTGCAAGAAGTACGATTGGTATCTATAGAGGAAACCAAACAACAGATCAAGAATCACGAAAAGAGTATCAAGGACATCGATGGAGTGTTTGAAAGTTATGTCGATTCTAACAGTACGGTAAATCCCGCTGCGCAAGTATACTTCAAAAACAATGAGAACAACAACCTTCATATGTTGCTGGAAGAAAAGCGCAACATTATGAACGATATAGAGGAGTTAAAAGCAGAGCTTATAAAATACGACGGTATTGTTACTGTAATTAACAAGCCTGTTTTACACTATTCGGGAAGCTTCTTCGACAATAAGGTGGTGCTATTACCACTTTTCTTGGTCTTTTTATATTTCTTATTCTTTGCACTTAGAGGTTCTTACTTTAGAGTTAAGAAGATGGCAGAAGAAAATAAGCGATAGACGATTCTTAATTAACACATATGAAGTTACCCAATTTTCTTGTGGCTGGATTTCCCAAATGCGGATCAACATCCCTGTATTACTATTTGTATGAACACCCGGAGATCTATTTACCAAAACAGAAAGAGCTTCATTTTTTCACCTACGACATTATAAGCAAACAGGATAAGGGTAAAGCCGATAAAGAAATCAAAAAATTCCATATTGGTTCTTTACCCAAGTACAAGTTGTTATTTGAAGATGTAGAGGACGAAAAGATCATAGGTGATGTCTCCCCGTCTTATGCGAATTATGCCGAGGCGATCCCTAAAATAAAGGAGGTGCTAGGTGCAGATACCAAGATCATTATCATTGTTCGTGACCCTATAAAACGGGCGTATTCCAATTATTTGCATTTGGTGCGCGAAGATCGAGAAACACTTCCGTTTTATGAAGCATTACAGGCCGAAGCAGAACGACGCGAGCAGCAATACTCCGATTTCTGGTATTATGCATTCAACTCGATGTATTATGAAAAAATAAAACGAATGAAAGCGCATTTTAGCAATGTGCAAATTATTACGTTTGAAGAATTCATTAAGAATCCGCAACATGGTATGCAAGCGGTCTATTCCTTTTTAGGGGCCGATCCATCCTTTAAAACAAATACGGTCGACACTCAATTTAATCCGGGGGGCACCTATAAGAAGAATACCTTGACCAACTTTATTTTCAAACAAAGTAAAGCAAAGAATATTCTTAAAAAGACATTGCCCATCACGACTTCTTTGAAGAAACTAAAGATCAAATTGATCAACAAATACAAAGAGCAAACCCCACCAATTGATCCTAAGGCCGAAGCCTACTTGATAGCACTGTTTAAAGATGATGTTGCAAAATTAAAACGAGATTTTAACGTAAAGACCGAATATTGGAATGATGCATTCCAAGCCTAGCCTAGCACAACAAAATTGGACACGATAAAACAAATACAGCAAGCGAAAGAAACCATCACCTTAAAACAGGTGATCGCTGCTGTTGTGTTCGTAGGGATTTTTTTTATTCCGTTTAGCTCGTTTTCAGGGATCTCATTTTTAGGGGAATTTTCGAAAGAGCCGGCAGCCATTTTCTTTTTTGGCGCATTTTTCTTTTTACTAGTTCTCGCAGCAATTCAACGAAAGATCGCGATTCCATTTAACAACCTGTTGTTTCAAGTGGTGTTGCTGCTCATCGCCTGGTTCTTTATTACTACTGTGCTAAATATTCCGGCCATTCACAATTACTATTTTAAAGGGATAGGGGGTTACGAACGCTTTATTAGGCAGTATGCCGTACTTCTAATCTCTGCGGTATTCTTTTTTCTAACGTATTACAATGTCTTTATAAATTACAGCAGTAAAGAGTTGTTTACCAAGGTGCGACGCGTGTTCTTATTTAGTATGGTAATAGTAACCGCCTATGGATTTTTTGAAATTCTCATAGTTAAATTCGGAATGGGCGTTTTTTACAATGTGATCAATTTGTTCGATTATTTCCCGTTTACCAATGTATATCTGCATGGTGGTTCGCGAATATCATCGGTAACTTTTGAAGCACCCGCATTGGCAACCTACCTGTTAACGGTATCCGGATGGATGTTCAGCTACATAATCACCGAGAAAGGTATGTTGAGGTTC
>JYMV01020654.1_pt1 | contig 11499 bp, 10 predicted proteins | sample 338911 | NCBI WGS metagenome assembly JYMV01 (sample SAMN03354496, study PRJNA234377) | hydrothermal vent metagenome | biome: Deep sea; feature: Hydrothermal plumes at the Eastern Lau Spreading Center, Western Pacific Ocean; material: Seawater | place: Tonga | collected 2009 | depth 2000 m m
CCGAAAAGGAAATTTTAATAAATCGCCCATCAAGATCTGCAAAACTACGTTATGGAATAAGAAATAATAAGAAGTATTTTTTCCCTAATAAATTAACAGAAAAATTTAAGAACTATCTAGAGATAGAAGGAATGGGTTCGCATTTATGAGAAACATTTTAATATTAATAACTCTAATATCAGGATTAATTTTTACGTCTTTGGTGAAAAACAAAACAAGATTATTAGAAAAAGAATTACTTTACTTAGATAATGAAATTAATAGTTTAAATTTTAACTTAAATGAAGCAAGCTTGGATTTTGAATATTTAACGACACCTAAACATATTTCTCTTTTAGCCAAAAATTTTCTTGATGAAAATTTTTCATATTACAAAGAATCTCAAATAAAAAAATCAATTAAACCAGAAAAAGATTTAGCTATTTTAAAAAAATTAAAAAATTACAATACTTTTACTCAATTAAGAACAGAGAAATCGGTTAACAAGAAATCAAATGTTGCAAAAGAGATTGATAACAGACAATTACTTGCTACAAAAAAGATTGAGACACAAATTACAGAAGACGCTTTCACAGGAGAAGAAACTATTAAATATTTAGCAATTTTGAAAAAATTAAAAAATAACAATACTGTTAGTCAATTAAGTACAGAGGAATCGATTAATAAGAAATCAAATGTTGCAAAAGAGATTGATAACAGACAATTACAAGGATCAAAAAAAATATCTGTTTCAAAAAAAGTTCATAATTGGGTGGGGCTACAAATTGTAAAATCATTTCTTGGTATTCCGCCTATACCAGTTAAATAATTTTTCATGTACAACAAAAAAGGAAAAATTAATAAACCAGATAGTCATATCCCTTGGAGGAATAAAGGCTTTTACTTTGAAGATTATGAAACTCCAAAATATGAATATAAAGATCAATCAAAATTCTCCGGAGTTAAATTGTCTTTGAATAGAGTATCTTTTATTTTTTTTAAAATAGCTAAATATTTTTCTGATTTAATTGATTTTTAAAAGGAAACTATTTTACAAATAAATCGCTGCCTTCAGTTTTTTTAAGAAGACAAGATATTCTCGATAGAAATAATAATCTACTTGCAAGAAATGTAAAATTGTATTCAGCAGCAATTAGACCTCAGTTCATTACAGATGAAGGAAAACTATTAATCAATTTAAGATTGATTTTTCCAAACATGAATATGGATAGAATAAAAAAAAAAATAAAAGTAGGAAAATACTTTTATATAAAAAAAAGATTAAATGAATCAGAATGGAGAAAACTATGGCTTTTAGGCAATCAGTCCATTGATTTAAATGAAAAACAATTCAGAGTATATCCTCAAGAATCTCTTTTCAGTCATGTTCTAGGACAAATAGACGATGATAATTTGGGTATATCGGGATTAGAAAAATCATTTAATGAAAAATTAACAGAGTCTAAAAATCCACTAATTTTATCATTAGATGCTAACTTACAATATATCATTAGAGAAGAATTAATAACTGGAAATAATATATTTCAAACGTTAGGTAGTGCCGCATTGCTTATGGAAATTGATAGTGGTGAAATTTTATCTTTAATCTCACTTCCTGATTTTGACCTAAATGAGAGAATGAATATAGAGGATCCAATTTATTTAAATAAGATCACAAAAGGAGTTTATGAGTTAGGTTCGGTTTTTAAAACATTTACATTAACAGCAGGTATAGAATCTGGAACAATAAAAGCAAACACAGTATTTAAAGATTTAAAAAATCAAATAATTTGTGGTGGAATGCCAATCTCTTAACAGCAGAAGAAATATTAGTTAGATCATCCAATATTGGTGCAATTCGAATAGCACAAAAAGTTGGCGTTAAAAATTATAGAGAATTTTTAAATTCTTTAGAGCTTTTTGAAAAAATTAATTTTGAGTTGGAAGAAGTGGGCACACCTCTTCCATTTAAATGGGGAAAATGTACACTTGAAACTGCATCATTCGGACATGGAATAACCACCACACTTTTGCAACTTGCAAAAGCTTATGCAATCATTGGTAATGGTGGATATAAAATTCATCCAACTATTTTGTTAAATAAAAATATTACGCTACAAAATAAAAAGCAGATTATATCATTAAAAACGAGCAACATAATTAACTCAATGTTGAGAAAAGTAATTTCAAACAAAAAAGGAACGGCATCATTTGCAGACAAAAAAGGATATGAAGTAGGAGGTAAAACCGGAACAGCCCGTAAGGTAATCAACGGAACTTATAGTAAAGAAAAAAAAATAAATACTTTTGTATCTTTGTTTCCAATCAGCAAACCTCAATATTTATTACTTGTGATGTTGGATGAACCAAAATCTGCACCAGATTTTGTTTATGAATTTTCTAGTGGATACAAGCTCACAGGAGAAACACGCAATACCGCTGGATGGAATACAGTTATTGTTGCAGGTAATATTATTGAAAAAATAGGTCCAATTTTAGCCACAAATAATTTACAAGCTTCCAATAAATTTTAAATGTACTTACCCGAATCGAAAAATTTATGTAAAAGGTATTTGTTTTGATAGCAGAAAAGCAAAAAAAAATGACATTTTTTTTGCAATTAAGGGAAACAAAATATCTGGAACGAAATTTATTCAAAATGCAATCTTGAAAAAAGTATCTGCAATCCTTGTTGATTCAAAAATCAAATTCAAAGCTTTGCAAATTCCACTATTAAGGGTGCGTGATGTTAGAAAAAGTTTATCTGAAGCTTGTTCAAACTTTTATAAAAAAAAACCCTCTTATATTGTTGCTGTAACAGGTACTAATGGAAAAACCTCAGTTGCTAATTTTTTTTTTCAATTATTTAAATTAAATAAAATACGTGCTGCTTCCATAGGTACTTTGGGTATAGAGTCAAATTTATTTAAAAAAAAAACTAACCTTACATCTCCAGACCCATTGCTATTACATAAGAGTCTTTCTGAGTTAAAAAAAAGAGGAATCAATAATGTGGTAATAGAGGCATCGAGTCATGGTCTCGATCAAAAAAGATTGAATAATATTACTTTTAAAGCAGCTGTGTTTACAAATTTAAGCAGAGATCACTTAGACTATCATAAAAATATGAATAATTATTTAAATTCAAAAATTTATTTATTTAATAATTTATTAAACAAAAAAACATTCTGTATTACAGAAGAAACTAATATTTTTTTTAAAAAATTACAAAAAATATGTAAAAGAAAAAAAATTTACATTAATTCGATAGGTTATGGCCGCGGTAACTTAAAAATATTAAGTCAAAAACATAAGAAAGATTTTCAAGAGATTAAATTTTTATACAATAACAAAACATATAAATTAATAACTTCTCTATTTGGACAATATCAAATAAACAATCTACTTTTCGCCATTCTCTTAGCAGAAAAGTGCGGCCTTAGTATTAATAAATCTTTGAAGAAAACAAAATATATTAAAGCTGCAAAAGGAAGATTGGAGTGTATAAAAAAATTAAAAAATAATTCAAGAATATTTGTTGATTTTGCACATACCCCAGATGCTTTAGAAAGAGTTCTAAAAAATTTAAAATTTCAATTTAATAAAAATATTTTGATTGTTTTTGGATGCGGAGGAGATCGCGACAAAGGCAAAAGATCTATTATGGGTTACATAGCAAGTAAATATTGTAAAAAGATTTATTTAACAGATGATAACCCCAGATTTGAGAGTCCAAAAAATATTAGACGATCAATTAAAAAAGGAATTAAGATAAATTTTATAGAAACAAAAAGCAGAAGACTTGCTATTCAGTTGGCGATTAAAGAACTTGGCTATAACGAAATCTTACTTATAGCTGGCAAAGGTCATGAACAATATCAAGATTTTGGTTCAAAAAAAATCCATTTTTCTGACGAAAATGAAATAAAAAAATTTCTAACGAACAAAAAAAAACAATCTGCCAATTATTTTTGGCACCCATGTATCACATCGGAGGTGTTTTCAAATTATAATAGTTTTAATTTTAATAATGTTTCCATAAATTCAAAACAAATTAGTTCCAAATCTTTATTTATTGCAATTAAAGGAAAAAGAAAAGATGGACATAATTTTGTTAAAGAAGCCATTGCAAGAGGAGCAAAAAAAGCAGTTGTGAATAGATCAATAAGAGGAGTAAATTCAAAAAAATTAATTCGGGTTCCAAATACTTTAACCGCACTCAATAATCTTGCTAAAGCGACTAGACAGCATACCCAAGCAAAAATCATTGGAATTACAGGAAGTTCTGGAAAAACAACTCTAAAAGATATGACAAGTTTTGTTTTAAAAAATTTTGATAACACTTTCTCTTCAAAATTTTCATTTAATAATCATTATGGAGTTCCTCTGAGTTTATCTAATCTACAAGAGAAAGATGTTTTCGGTGTATTTGAATTAGGCATGGATAAAAAGGGTGAAATACACTCACTTTCAAAAATATTAAATCCCGATATAGCAGTTATAACAAATATTTCTTCAGCACATTTAAAAAATTTTAAAAGCCCAAAAGAAATTGCCGGGGCAAAGTCAGAAATTATAAATAATTTAGTTGCACAAGGAACTTTAATATTGAATAGAGATGATAAATTTTTTAATTATATAGCTCAGAAGGCTAGGAAAAAAAATGTTCAGGTAAAATCTTTTGGTTTGAACAAAAATGCAGATCTATATTTAAAAGATATAAGAAAAAATAAAAATATTTATCAAGCTTCTATTTCATATAATAATGAAGTTTACCTGTTTAATATCAATTATAATAATAGTACTTATATTCAAAATGTTCTTTCAACATGCCTAATTATATTTAATTTGGATTTAGATATATCAGGTAAAAAAAATATTTTTTTAAATTTTAAAATACCAGAAGGACGAGGAGATATGAATAAAATTCAAATTTTTAAGAAAAAATTTTATTTACTCGACGAAAGCTATAATGCTAATCCACATTCAATGAGACTAGCTATAAATCATTTTAATAGTATTGATAAAAAAAAGACTCAAAAAATTCTTTTATTAGGAGACATGTTGGAATTGGGAAAAAAAACTAAGTTTTTTCACAGAAATTTAGGAAAATATATTAATAATAGTAACATTGATAAAGTTTTTGTGATTGGTACATCTATATTAGAGACTTACAAATTCTTGAAGAAAAACAAAAAAGGAAAAATATTAAATACAATGAGTGATATTGGCAGTTTAATTAGGAATTATATAAATGATAATGATTATGTAATGATAAAAGGTTCAAATTTAACTGGTTTGAACAATTTTAGCAAAAAATTAAAAAAAGGAAAAATTAATTAATGCTTTATAGTTTATTAACATCTTTTATAAACGAATTTTCTTTTTTAAATGTATTTAGGTATTTAACATTTAGGACGGGATTATCATTAATATCGTCATTTATTATTGTATTTCTTATTGGAGGTCCATTTATAAAATATTTTTCACAAAAAAAAATCACAGGGCCTATTAGAGAAGATGGGCCGATTGATCACATATTTAAAAAAGTTGGAACCCCAACAATGGGAGGAGTACTGATCTTAATAGGAATGTTATTAAGCACTTTATTTTGGGCAGATTTATCCAATATTTATATTTGGTTTTTAATATTTGTAGCAAGTAGTTTTGGAATTTTGGGAGCAATTGATGATTTCTTGAAAATAAAAAATCACAATTCATCTGGTCTATCTCCAAAACTAAAGTTTATTGTCCAAATATTTCTAGCTTTTATTGCTGTATTTTTTTTACATAAATTTGGAGATCATTCACACTTGAAAAATTTATATTTTCCATTTTTTAAAAATTTAATTTTAAATATGGGAATATTTTTTATTCCGTTTTACATATTTATAATTATTGCATCTTCAAATGCTGTCAATTTAACAGATGGGCTAGATGGCTTAGCAACTGTTCCTGTGATATTGGTAGCAGCATCTTTTGCTTTTATTTGTTATGTTGCAGGAAATACAGTTTTCTCAAATTATCTTCAAATACCGTATATTAAAGAGCTAGGAGAAGTTTCAATATTCTGCGGTTCTATATGTGGCGCCTGTCTTGGATTTTTATGGTTCAATGCACCTCCCGCAAAAATTTTCATGGGAGATACTGGATCATTATCTCTTGGGGGATCGCTCGGAGCCATAAGCATTGTTTCAAAGCATGAAATTGTACTGGCAATTATTGGTGGCTTATTTGTATTAGAAACAGTTTCTGTAATAATTCAGGTAGTGTCCTTTAAATTAACTGGAAGAAGAATTTTTCAAATGGCGCCTCTGCACCACCATTTTGAGAAAAAGGGCTGGGCAGAATCAACAGTTGTAATTAGATTTTGGATTATTTCAATAATATTAGCTTTGATTGGATTGGCGACACTAAAATTAAGATAATGCGAAATTCAAGATCAAAATTTGCAAAAAAAAAAATTCTTATTTATGGATTTGCAAAAAGTGGATTAGCTACCCTAAAATTTTTAAAAAAAATTAAATCAGAAATTTATTGTTGGGATGATAATTCTTTTGTTCGAAAATGTATAAAAAAAAAATATTTATTGAATTTCAAAGAAAAATTAACAAATAATTTTATTGACTTTATCGTAGTCAGTCCTGGCATAAATATTAGAGAGTGCTATCTAAAAAATTTTTTAGTAAAAAATAAAGCTAAAATAATTACAGATTTAGATATATTTTATAATTTCAACAAAAATAGCCAAATTATCTCGGTTACTGGCACAAATGGTAAATCAACAACTTGCAAGTTATTAGAAGTAGTTTTTAAAAAAGCTGGTTACAAAACTCATCTTGTAGGGAACATAGGCGAACCAATATTATCTCTTAAAAAGTTAAATACAAAAACAGTTATTATTGTTGAAGTTTCTTCTTATCAACTTGAATATACACAACATTTTAAATCTAATCATGCTGCAATACTTAATATTTCCCCTGACCACATGGAAAGACATAGGACTATGGAAAATTATATTAATGCAAAAATAAAAATTTTAAAATTTCAGTCATTTAAGGATCATTCGTACTTAAATTTAAATAATAAATTTACGAAAAAAATAATAGACAACTTTAGGAAAAAACATTTTTTTTCCAAATTGTATAAAGTTGATAGATATAAAGTAAAAAAAATTTTAAAAAAAATTAAAAATAAATATTTGTTATCACAAAACAATTTAGAAAATATTTCTTTTGTACTTAAAATAGCGAGCAATTGTAGAATAAGATTAGATGTAATATTGCAAGCCTTAAATAAATTTAAAGGATTGCCACATAGACAAGAGAGATTATCACTAAACAATGAAATAATTTGCATAAATGATTCAAAGGCAACCAATTTTGAGTCATCTTCACAATCATTGAAAAGTTACAAAAATATTTTTTGGATTGTTGGTGGACTTCCTAAGAAGGGTGATAAATTTTTTCTAAATAAATTCAAAAAAAATATTATTAAAGCTTATATTATTGGAAAAAGTACGATTTTTTTTAAAAAACAATTAAGAAAAAAAGTAAATTTTGTTGTGGTAAATAATTTAAAGAATGCAGTTTTAAAGGTTATCGAAGACTTAAAGCAAATAAATAGCATGAATAGTTTAACAAAAAATAAATATACAATTTTATTTAGCCCTGCTGCCGCATCTTTTGATCAATTTACAAATTTTGAAGAAAGAGGAAAAAAATTTAAGGAACTTATTTATAAGGCAAGATCAAGTATTTATTAATATATGTTTGACTTTAGTAGAGAAAATAGAAGTCTCCTAGCAAGCTGGTGGAGAAATATAGACAAGACAATATTATCGCTAATCCTGCTACTTTTTTTCTTAGGTTTATTTTTTTCATTTTCTTCTACATCATCTCTTATTGGTGAAAAATTAAATAAGGAAAGCTATTTTTTCTTTTTAAAGCATTTTGTATTTGTTGGTATTGCACTAATAATTATTTTTTTTGTTTCTCTTCAAAAAAGAGAAATAATCAAAGCATATCTGCCATATTTTTTTTTAATATCTCTTCTAATATTATTTTTAGTTCCCTTTATTGGAACGGAGGTTAGAGGTGCAAAGAGATGGTTGGATATACCTCTTTTACCTAGATTTCAACCGATCGAAATATTAAAACCTTTTTTTATTCTTATATTAGCACAAATTATCTCTTCACAAATAATTCATAATTTATATAAAAAATATTTTTATACATTAGTTGTATTATCGGTTGTTTTGTTTCTTTTGATTATTCAGCCAGATTTAGGTCAATCTGTTCTACTATTTTCGTCTTGGTTGATTATGCTTTTTTCATCAGGAATAAATTTTATAATTTTAGGTATATTTTTTTTAATCTGTGTTTTAATTTTCGTTTCAATCTTATTTTTTTTCCCGAATAAATTTGGATATATCTTATTTAGATTAAAATCATTTATTAACCCAACAAAGGGGGAAAACTATCAATCGGAAAAAGCACTAGAGGCAATAAAGAGTGGTGGTTTTACTGGCAGAGGCTTGGGCGAAGGAGTATTAAAAGATAGAGTGCCAGAAGCTCATACCGATTATATATTTGCTATAATCGCAGAAGAATTTGGAGCTATATTAATTTTGTTGCTAATAATAATTTTCTTATTTTTTTCTTATAAGGTGTTGCATAAATTATTAGATGAAAAGGATGAATATACGAAGCTTGTCTTAGTTGGTTTAATTTCATTATTGCTAATTCAAACCTTCATTCATATTGGAGTAAATATAAGACTTTTGCCAACAACAGGTATAACCCTTCCGTTTTTAAGTTATGGAGGTTCATCAATTATAGGAAACGCAATGATCGCTGGTTTAATTTTAAATTTGACAAAAAAAATTCCATTAAATCAAGATAATTTATGAAAAAAAAAATTCTTTTTTGTAGCGGAGGCACAGGAGGGCATGTTTTTCCCTCTATTAGTTTAATTAATTTTTTTAAAAAAAGGGAATATGAAACAATACTCGTTATTGATAAAAGAGGTGCAAAATATCTAAAAAAAGATTTTTTTTTACATAAAATATTTGAAGTAAATTTTCCAACTCGTGCAGGTTTTATAAATAAAATATTTTTTTATTTAAAACTAATTCTAGCTTTAATTAATTCCTTTTTAATTTTAAGAAAAGAAAAACCAAATTTTGTATTTGGTCTTGGGGGATATGTTTCCCTTCCTATCTGTTTAGCTGCAAAATTACTTAATATTCAAATTTTATTGTATGAACCTAATCTTGTTTTGGGTAGAGTGAATAAATTTTTTGTGCGTTTTTGTATGAAGCTTTTTACAAATTCGGACAATATTCTCAATCTTCCTAATAAATATTTAACCAAATGTGTTAAGGTTGGCAACATTCTTAGAGAAGAAATTATAAAATACGAATTATCAGAAAAAAATAATTTAAGTTCAAAAAAAACTATTTTAATTTTAGGTGGCAGCCAAGGTGCTGAAATTTTTGGAGAAGTGATACCTCAGGTTATTTTAGACCTAAGTAAACATTATAGAATAAGCATCATTCAACAATCCTTACCTAAACAAGTAAATGAAATTCAAAATTTTTATAATAAAAATAATATTGAAAATTATATTTTTAGCTTTCATGAGAACATTGCTGAATTAATATCAAAGGCTGACCTTGCAATATCAAGATGTGGATCATCAACTATTATTGCTATTCCTTATCCATTTGCTAAAGATAATCATCAACATCAAAATGCAATTTACTATGAAAAAAAAGGATGTTGCTGGATACTAAAACAAAAAAATTTATCCTTTGATAGTTTGAAAGAAATTCTAATCAAAATTTTAGATAATAATGTTGAATTGAGTTTAAAAAGAGAAAATATGCTTAAAAATGATAGTAAAAATACACTATTAAAAATAGAAAAAGAGATAGAAAAATTAATTTAATGCAAATGAAAATAGCAAGCAACGAAGTAATCCATTTTGTTGGTATAGGTGGAATTGGTATGAGTGGACTAGCACAAATAATGCACAACATGGACTTTATGATACAGGGTAGCGATTTAAGTCAAAGCAAAAATATAGATCGATTAAGAAAATTTGGCATTAAGATTTTTATTGGTCATAAAAGAGAAAATATTAAAAAAGCAACTATGCTTGTTATTTCTTCTGCTATTAAAAAAAATAATGTTGAATATTTATTAGCTAAAAAAAAAAAAATACCTATTCACAAACGTGGCGAAATGCTTGCTAACATTATTTCATTAAAAAAAAATATTGTTATTACAGGATCACATGGAAAAACGACCACCACTTCCTTGATATCTAACATTTTATTTGCAGCAAATTTGGATCCAACAATAATTAATGGAGGAGTCGTAAATTTTTTAAAAAATTCTGCAAAGTTGGGAAAAAGCGACTGGTGTGTAGTAGAATCAGACGAATCAGATGGTAGTTTTTTAAAGATACCTGCAACTTATTCTGTGGTTACAAATATTGATAAGGAACATTTAGATTATTATAAAAAATTAGCCGTTTTACAAAAATTTTTTCAGTTATTTGTTGAAAAAACGTCCTCTTTGGGAAAGTCAATTATTTGCAAAGATGATTATTATAGCAAAGCATTAATTAAAAATTTAAAAATAAATAATTATTTAACCTATGGTTTTGATAAAAATTCAAATTTTCAAATAAATAATGTTAGAAAAAAAATTAATAATTCAAACTTTGATATTAAATTAAATTTAGTTGGAAAAAATCAAAAATATTTAACAAATTTGCAAATACCCTTACTTGGAAACCATAATATAAGAAATGCTACTGCGGCAGTTGCGGTGACATTAAGTTTAGGTATCAAAATTAATATAATTAAAAATGCTTTAAAAAATTTTGATGGAATTGAACGTCGATTTAATAAAATATTTTCTTATAAAAAAATTGATTTTTACGACGATTATGCTCATCATCCAACCGAAATACAGGCCTTGCTTGATGGCATTAGGTCAGTACATTCTTCCAGAAAAATAATTTCGGTTTTTCAGCCTCACAGATTCTCCCGAGTTAAGTTATTAAAAAAAGAATTTGCTGCAGGATTTAAACTTTGTGATGAGGTTGTTTTATGTCCCATTTACCCAGCCGGTGAAAAGATTAATAAATATTTTAACTATCATTCATTTGGAAAATTAATTGCAAAAAAATCTAACGTAAAGGTAGTAATATTAAAATCAGAAAATGATTTATTAAATTATTTTAAAAAAAATCTTTTTGATAATGAGTTGGTTGTATGTATGGGTGCTGGAAGCATATCTACATGGATTAAAAATATATCAGATAAGTTATGAATATATCAAAACAAGTTCAAAATTTGTCAAAAAAATTATCAGGAAAGATTTATTATGAATATGATATGAAGCGTTTAAATTGGTTTAATCTAGGAGGTCCAGCTAAAGTTTTTTTTAAACCAAATACATTAGAAGAATTAATTTTTTTTTTGAAAAAATTTTCGAATAGTTTACC
>JYMV01021122.1_pt1 | contig 11499 bp, 11 predicted proteins | sample 338911 | NCBI WGS metagenome assembly JYMV01 (sample SAMN03354496, study PRJNA234377) | hydrothermal vent metagenome | biome: Deep sea; feature: Hydrothermal plumes at the Eastern Lau Spreading Center, Western Pacific Ocean; material: Seawater | place: Tonga | collected 2009 | depth 2000 m m
CCGTAAACTCATTCGAGCGATCATAATCGCGGCTGGCGTGGCTGTACTTGTAAAGGCGGTTTTACAGATAGCGCGGTGAATGCGCTGTTTCCCTGAATAGAATAGTTCATTATGCGGCATCAAACACTCAGTTGTACTAATCTCATACGGTACTCCCAGCCGTTAGATCCCATCGGTTACAGCTGATCATTTAGAGGAAGCTATTGGGCTACTGTATGAATAGCGAGGATGCTGTTAAGGCTTATAAGGCGGTTGTGAGGTAGCGCAACGTGAGTCTGGTCAGTGTAAGCCTTACAGAGATTTACTTTCCTCAAACACCTTCGACAAATAAAACGTTTGAGTTGGCGGACTCATGACGCAATTGCATCGGACCATCATATTCCTGTGAGTGATACCATTTCTTCAAGTGTTCCATGCTCTTGAATTCTATGACGACCATTCGGTTTGGTTCCCAATTACCCTCAGATTTCTCGACCGCACCTCCACGTACTAGATACTTCCCCCCATACTCTTCAACAGTAGCAGGCACTTGATTACCGTATTCTCGAAACTTGGCTGAGTCTATCACTTCTACATCAGCAATTACATATGCGGCCATGTCTACTCCTTTTTAGTGGTGTCTATGGATAAGGCTATTGCATTATTTGATTGATAGCGAGGGCGCTATTAAGGCTTATAAGGCTGTTGTGAGGTGGTTCTTGTTCACTTCGTAGGGTATTGGGTTCCTCTGACCCATGCTAGGATTGTGCGACGTTAACATTACATGGGAGGAACATCAAATGAGAATGCTACTTAAAGCGCAAGTATCCACAGAAACCGCGAATGCAGTACTGAAGGACGGTAGTCTTGGTGACACCCTGAACTCAATCTTGGCAGATACTAAACCGGAGGCCGTTTACTTCTTAAAAGATGTAGCGGATATGCCAGCGATTGTAGAACCATGGTTTCTTGCCTTAGGAGCTAATGTTAAGATCACTCCGGTCCTGAATGGCGACGACTTCGCGAATGCTGGACCTTCCTTGGGTGCCGTTGTTCAAAAATACGGCTGAACCCGTACTTTGCAAGCATAAGACCCAATCCCCCCATGGGGCTCCTAGCCGTTAGGTTCTAACCAGCATCCCGCATGAGTCTGCCTCTGTGCGCAGTATATGCCCGTGGGTCAAAAGGAAGAGACTTCTGCCTGGAAAGACCTGCATGGCCTCTACAGGGATATGTTCTATCTACTCTAGAAGGAGCGGACGCTGGAGACAGTGAGGAGGGCAGCACAATACAAATAACAGACGGTACGGCTTGGCGAAGAAGAGCTCCATCGTCTCGTACTTCAGGTCGGCAGAGGCTTCGACGCCGTGAACTTAATGCTGGCCACTTTTCCTTCGACAAGAGCAAGATCACTCTCGCTGGGGGGAGGGCAAAAGTCTTCCCCAGGACAACAGGCCATCGCCTGCAATTCATCCGGGGTCAGATTGTGCCGCGCCACAATCTGGACCTCGCTAAAGCCTGCGTTCCTGACCGCCTGCCAGTAGTTACGTTCGGTGATAGCGCCTCCCAAACACCCTGACCACGCCGACTGAAATTTGTCTCTTAGCTCGGAGGCGATGTGTTCTGTGATTACGATGTCCGAGATGGCGGCCTGTCCACCGGGTTTCAGGATCCGAAAGGCTTCTTGATATACAGCGTCCTTGTCCGGGCACAGGTTGATGACACAGTTTGATACGACCACGTCGGCGCAACCGCCTGGGAGGTGCGACTTCTCCAGGTCCGCAACGTGGAAGTGGATGTCTCTGCCCTGCAGGCCCGCCTCGACCGTGGCCTGTTTTGCCCGCCCGATCATCTGATCAGTGAAGTCTATCCCGATGACTCTACCCTCGGAGCCCACCTTATTGGCGGCGAGGATAACGTCTATCCCGCCTCCACAGCCGAAGTCCACTACCACATCGCCGTGCTGGAGGTTGGAGAAACCGGTAGGGTTACCGCAACCTCGAGAAAGGTTGAAGGCGATCTCTGGCAGCATGGTAAGCTCTGCGTCTGTATAGAGCTCCTGGCCAATCGCATAGCTCGAACCGAGCTGGGCTTTACTGGGTCAGCAGGTCTCCTGGTTGCCGCCCATCTCGGCGAATGCGCCGTACCTTTGCTGGATAGTCTGCCTGATTTCAGCAGGTTGCATCTTACACCTCCCGCCTTGGCGGTACGCAAAGCATTATTCGTTCGACGCTGCCTCTGGGGACAGTATAGCCTATGGGTGCAAGGGGAATGAGGTAGGGGCAGATACTGTGTTGGCGCGAGGCTCGATTACGCTGGGGGCCGTGTGCAGAGAAGGCTAATGGAGATCAGGTGGTGATGCGGCGAGCCCTCTGAGTTGTTGATTGTATAATCGTCTACGCTGAACTGTCTGAGTCTGAACCTCCTTTCATCTCTCCAGGATCTCCTCCTTGCAACCATCCAAGACGTCAGAGGGAGTCACGTTGCCCAGAGCCTTCTGGCAACGCCGATTGTTGTAGTAGTTCACGAACTCCGTGATCGCGACTTCCAGATTCCCTGGGACATCATATGGGATCTGGTTCACGTCAAGCTTGATGGTCCTGTGATACCGCTCCAGCTTGCCGTTGGTCTGAGGATGGAGCGGTGAGGCCAGGATGTGTCGGATGCCCACCAACCGCAGGTGTTCTCCGAAGGAATGAGAGATATAGCCTGGCCCGTTGTCCGAGAGCAACTCCGTGCGATGATCCCAGGGAACGTCAGTCATGCCTGTGAGGTCTACTGCATCCTGGACAACCTCGATGTCGTTCCCTAACGTCTGAAACGTCCAACTAACAGTGATATCATCAACACCCCACCAGTGGTCAGAGCCGCAGAGAAATTCGGGAATCCGAAGATACTTCCAACGCCTACCAGGCCGCTTGTCGCGCTGGGTTCGATGTTGGAATAGTAGCGAGAGGCGAGATAGTAATACGCGCACGCGATACAACCTTGATTGGCCCAGGAGATAGGGTGACCTCCATGAATCGGCAGACCCCACGTCGTTCACGACTCAGGTCGCAGATCCCATACTCGCCGATTCAAGTCCTGTAATCAAACACCACCGCCCGAATTCAATCCAACTCGCGTATCTGTCGTGACCAGATCGCGAACGGCACCGAGATTGCCAGTCCCACGATTCCCAACGCCGTGATCACGATTCGAATTCCGAACACGCCTGCAAGCCACCCCACTAATACGCTTGACCCCACCACAAAACCCTGTCCGTAACGCTGAATGCTCGTGACCCTAGCCCTCAGCTCGTCAGGAGCGAGCGACTGGACTAACGAGCCATTCGCTGTCCGAATTGTTGTCTGGCTCCCGGCGAACATCGCGATCACGACCAGGGCCATCGGCAGCCATACCGACTGAGCGAAAACCAACACGATCACAGAACTGATCACCGCGGTCGCCAGACAGACTATGCCTCGACGAAACACAAATCCAAAAGACGCAATCATCAACGCCATCACAAACCCGCCGAATCCGTTGATCGCCAGCATATATCCGCCTACGTCCGCTCCGCGTCCTAATACCTCAGTCGTGAACACCGGCAACAGGAACATCACCGGTTGCAACACGGTGTTGGGCACTATTGTCAACATTATCAGGTAAAGAAGCGCCCTGTTCCCTGACCAGACATATCGAAACCCCTCTGCAAGATCGGAGACAACCCCTCGCAACCCGTCACCCGTCGCTGGGGGCCTTCCAGTTGTGAACGGGGTCTTCATAGGCCAGTACGCCGCGATCATCGCCACGTACAACAGTGACTCAATTGCAAAGTTCCAGAAAAATCCCAACGTTGCAACAAGGATACCCCCCACGAACGGGCCGATCATGCGCGTCCCGGGAATGGTCAAAGTGTTTGTGGCGTATGCGTTGGGGATCGCTTCCCGTGCAACGGTGTTGGCAATCAGCGTTTGGCGCATTGGTTGAGTCACCGACAGGCAAGCTCCGCTGATGACCGCGTACACATATACGTGCCACACTCGGACAACATCTGCCAGAACCAACAGCGCGAACCCAAAGGCGAACACCGCCATGAACCCTTGAATTGACATTACCAATTTGCGCCGGTCAACACGGTCCCCTAGCACCCCACCCCAGGGCCCCACTAGAAGGCCAGGCAGCGTATTGATGCCCCCAATTGAGACCACCAGCAAGGCCGAATTAGACGAACCTTCGGTCAGGTGAGTCACAAGCCAGCCCAATGTGAGAAGTTGAAGCCACTGAGCGTTGTTCGCGCAGAAATTTCCAACCCAAAGAAACCTGAAGTCGCGGTGCGCGGCCCAGGCATCAAAAACCCTTACCCTCGGAATTCTTCTAGGTTGACTCAGCGCCTTGGCCGATGTTGTAAAACGGTCGTTAACATGCAGGTTGAAGATTACTATATTTTCGCGCCAAATTGCACCTGAAATGCTTCGAATACCGTCTCACGCGCAAAATGCGCCGCTTGTGCCGTGGTGTCGCAGTTGGTAAAATCGCCGTATGACAAATTCAAAAAAATCAAACAACGAACTAGGCACTGGAATTTACGCTGATGTCCAAAACCTCCAGGAGATCTCACGAGACGTTTTGATCACCCTGGTGAAGCGCTGGCCCGACGACATGCCAAAGCCCACCAGACTCAACCTCTACGTCCGCGCCGACCACCAACACCTCTGGCGAGTTTGGGCCACCCACCAGTTCAACGAAATGACAGTTTCCGTGACGGGCGTCCAGCATTACAGCCTATCTGCGACCAAAAACGCTGCTGACCTGGCCATCGCAGTCGACGCCATGTCGGACCTGCTCCACAAATCCATCAGCCATGTCGCCGTAGTGAGCGACGACTCGGACTTCATCGCGCTGTTCGCCAAATTGGGTGAAGAAGCGGAGCGTGATCCTGATTCAAACGGCAGGGTTCCGTTCCTTTGGGTATTCACGGACAGGATGGACACCAAATCCATGCTGCTTGAAGAGTTCTTCCCCCGCGACTACATCCACGTAGTTGACCTTTCCAAGCCTCTTAATGAGGAACCAGAATCCGAAAATGAGTCACAGTCCGGCGACCAGAACGGTTCGAAACCCGGGGAAGACGAAAAAGATGAGCCTGCGCCAGTCGCCGAGCGGCCCGAACCAATGAGCCGCGCGGATTTGAGCGAGCAGATCGCGCTGCAATTAATCAGGGAAATGCCGGTCGGCAAATTCAAGAGCACAGACTGTCAGATGACCATTCACACGAAATTCCCTGCCCATCCCCTCGCGAAGGCAGACGGCCCGGCGTTCGGACAGTTATTCCGGCGTGACATCCTGCCATTGCTCCAGCGAAGGGGTGTCCGAGAATTGGGCAACCAGAGGCCCCGTCAGTATGAGATGACCCACGAGGCCAAGCGCGCCCTCACCCGCGGGTAATCACTTTCGACTTCAAATTTCGTTGGGACACTCAGTTAGGTAAGGCCTAGATCATACCGGGCTTGAACCGAACAACTGTTGTTTTTGGGCATGCAGGAATCGGTTCGCCATGTAAGTTAGTGGCTTGCGCGCCGCCGCGAAATTCTCCTTCAGCGCTCCAAACACACCTGCCAACTCAACCGTTCTGGCCGTCGGATGTTCCTGAGCCAGCCGGTAGAACATGGCTCCTTCGCGCTCATAATCCTCGAAGCTGCGTCGCATTCGCCACGTCCTGGGAATCGCCGAAGGCTTGCCGCCAGCCATTTGTTGGTAATCCCGATGAGTGTGACCGGGGAACACGCCAGAGACGAACAGACACACGTCGCCGATCCGCTTGTAATATCTGAACCGGTCCATCGGATCGGCGTCAGATGCGAACTTGATCAGGCTGTCGACATCCATGTCGTTGTATCGCACCCGGCGCCTGACGCCTCGGCGGACCCGCACGGGAACCACATAGCTTTGTATCTTCATGAACGAGGCCATCATGGTCGCCAGATATTCGACAATCCCTGGCCTTTTCATGAACTCCAGCACTTTGTCTGTGTCAAAAACTGGGATATTCTCTCGGCCCGACCTCTCCAGTGTGTAAGTCGCCACCTCTAGCTCGCTGTGAGCCTTGCGTAGAAGAATCTCAAAATACAACGTCGGCGAGACGCGCAGGAACACCTCATCGTCATTCATGACACGCTCGAACAGGCTGTCGTCACTCACCATCGCGGCCCGCAGCTTGTCGTCCTCGACAATCGCCCGTTTGAGCCTCTCAGGCTCGGCGCTTCCCCGGGCCGCGTGAGAGACAATGAAATCGAGGTCTTTGTCCGTAAACCTGAGTAACTTCGAATTCACCGATACCATCTGCTATGCCTCCCTGATCAAAGTATTGATCCACAGGCGGTTTTACCACCGCGCATGTCTCGATTCAGTCGCCGGTCAGCGTGCCATCCATCGGTTACAAAATAACGCAGTAGCTTCAGTCCTCAAACATCGCTCCTACAGATTGCCCGTTGTGGATGCGGTAGATCGCCTCTCCCAACAGTGACGCCACCGACAAGACTTTGGTCTTGGACATCCGTTTCGTGTCAGGGATGGGCAGTGTGTCAGTCGTCAAGAACTCCTTGATCGCGCTGTTCTCAATCAACTCTGGCGCTTTGCCAGATAGGACGCCATGCGTCACCCCGCACCAGATCTCCTTCGCCCCGTGCTCCATCAGCGCTTCCGTCGCCGCGATGACCGTCCCGCCGGTCAACATCTCATCATCAACGATAATCGCGGTCCGCCCCTCCACATCGCCAATCAGGTTCGAAGCCTCGACCATCTCCTTATTGCCGATTCTGTGCTTCTCTATAATCGCGATATCGGCGTTCAGAATCTTAGCCGTGTCACCGGCCCGCTTGGCGTCGCCAATATCTGTGGCAGTCACCACAACATCTTCAAAATTCTTCTCCATGTAATACCGAGCCAACATCGGAATGGCCGACAGTTCATCCACAGGAATATTGAAAAACCCCTGAATCTGCCCAGCGTGGAGGTCTATCGTCAGAACCCGGTTCGCGCCGGCCACTTCTATGAGATTCGCCACCAATCGCGCGGTGATGGGAACCCTGGGTTGGTCTTTCTTGTCACTACGGCCATAGGCGTAATATGGAATCACCGCAGTGATCCGGCCTGCTGACGCCCGCTTGGCGGTGTCAATCATGATCAGCAGTTCCATCAGGTTATCGTTCACCGGAGCGCCCAACGGTTGGACAATGAAAACGTCCTGTTCCCGGATGTTCTCCAATATCCTCACGAAGGTGTTGTCATTGGAGAATTTGAACACCTCGATCTCGCCCGGACTCACTTTCAAGTACGAGCATATGGCCTTCAACAGTTCTGGATGCGCGTTGCCAGCGAATAACTTCAGGTCTTGATTTGTTGCCATCGGTTCGCCTCCATATGAAAAAGCGTCGCAGCCCACAGACGCCCATTTTCGCTGTTCATTTACGCCGCCAATCCCGGCCCCTCAGTCGCCCTCAGCTTTGCTTCTAAGGTCGAAAGCGCCACGAATTATAGCATAGGATTGACTCGCCGCCTTACGGGTCTCGTTCGCACTTTCAAGGTAAAACTGCGAGGTCTGTGGTAGCATGCACCGGTCGTCAAATTCCACCGCAGGACCGAACAATTCAAATGCAGCAGCCCATAATCCCCGACAAACCCCAGCTTCGACCCGTCGAGCCCAACTGGGTCGACCACGAAGGCCAGCGATTCCTGTATCTTAGAGACCCTCTCGGAATGTCCGACCTGACGGTTTTGCTGCCTCAACAGATCGCTCCGCTAGTGATGTTCATGGACGGAGAACGCAGCCTATCGGAGCTTCGTTCCGCTCTCCAACAGGCTGCAGGTGTCGCCGTGACCGAAGGTGACATACGAACCATCGTGTCACAACTCGACCAGGCTCTCATGATCGAAAACGGCTCATACATCGCCGCCGCCAAGCGATCAATAGACGCCTACCGAAACGCCGATTTTCGACCGCCCTCTCACGCCGGCCCTGTCTATCCAGACCAGCCGGAAGCGTTGGCTGAGACGATCACAAAATACGTCAGCCTCGTTCCGACGCCTCAACCGAAGGCAACAGGTGGCGATTTGGCGGGCATGCTCTGCCCTCACATCGATTACGATCGAGGTCACAAGACCTACGCCGCTTTGTGGGAAGCGGCGAAACCTGACCTCAGCGATATCGAGTTGGTCATAATCCTCGGCACCGACCACATGGGCGGTTTCGGAAAGATAACGCCCACCAGACAGAATTACGCGACCCCTTATGGAACCTTGCCCACAGACATCGAGATTGTTGACAAGCTTGCGTCGGTCATCGGCTCGAAAGCGGCGTTCGACGAGGAGATTCACCACGCCAACGAACACTCCATAGAGTTAGCATCCGTGTGGCTGCACCACTACACCCGCGATTTGGAAGTCAGCGTCGTCCCCATACTATGCGGCTCATTCCACCATTTCACATCAGGATCAAGAGACCCGAGCGACGACGAGAACATCACTGCCACGTTGGAATTGCTAAGAGAATACATGGCCCAACGACGCACACTGGTAATTTCAGCTGGCGATCTTGCCCACGTCGGTCCAGCATTTGGAGACGCTCAACCCCTGGACACCGGTTTGCGGGCGAAGCTCAGGGTCAACGACAAAAAATCCATCGAAGCCATGCTCAATGGCGACCCGGCGAAATTCTTCGAGATTTCACGAGAAGAGTCCGATTCCCGCCGCATCTGCGGCCTACCGCCAACCTACCTGATGCTCCGATTGTTGGAGGGCGCGAAAGGCGATTCCTTCGGATACGACCAGTGCCCGGCGGACGACCAGAACGCCTCGGCTGTGTCCATCGTCGGCGCCCTGCTGTATGATGGCTAGGCGCGACTCCCCATCCGAACAACAGCCAGCCGTCACAAAGGCGAGACGATGACCGAACCCCAGTCACTCCCGTATCCATCCATAAACGCCGTCGGGATAACCGGATTGCCGGAAATCCACGATGGCGACAACCTCGGCCGGATGATTGCCGAGGCCGCCCAGAACCAGGGAACGCCTCTCATCGAGGGCGACATCCTGGTCGTCACTCAGAAAATCGTGTCGAAAGCCGAAGGCATGCTCGTGTCCCTCGACACCGTGACCCCTTCACAGTTCGCCAGAGAATACGCCGAGAACGCGGATCGCGACCCGCGCCTAATTGAGCTAGTCCTGAGAGAGAGCAAGAGCATAGTCCGCATGGATCAGGACCGTGGCGTGCTGATAACAGAGACGAAGCACGGCTTCATTTGCGCCAACGCAGGCATCGACCAGTCAAACATCCCTGACGAAGACGTCGTTTGCCTGCTGCCCATCGACCCCGACGCATCAGCCCGCAGAATTAGCGCCGAAATCAATGCCGTTACCGGTGTCGCCCCCCCCATCATAATCTCCGACACCTTCGGAAGGGCCTGGCGCGAAGGTCATGTGAACTTCGCCATCGGCGTCGCGGGCATGGACCCGCTCAAGGACTATCGAGGCACGGACGACGCCAACGGGCGCATTCTACACGTCACCACCATTGCGGTGGCAGACGAGTTGGCCGCCACCGCCGAAATGATAACTGCCAAAGCCATCAACGTGCCAGTTGCCCTCATCCGTGGAATGCCATACCAGCCAGACGTTGGTTCGACCGCTTCGCTTCTCCGAGACCGCACACGCGATATGTTCAGATAGTCAGCAACCTTCGCGGTGTATCGGACTGGCCAAGCAAGTTTTGCTCAAAATCCCCAGCGAATAGTCTATTTCGTCGGTCGGCGGTTGGTTCATATAATTGACACGACAAACGCCGGTTCATATACTGACTAGACGTCGCGATTAATCGAAATGGGGACGGCATGGAAGGCACGAGACTACGGATTTTGGAGCATCTCCAACAGGAGAATCAGACCGTTGGCGGCTTGGCGACCATCATGGGATTGGCGCCCGCCACCGTGCGACGTCACCTCGACATCCTACAGCGCGACCACCTCGTCAATTTCATAGAAGTTCGGAAGAAGACCGGACGCCCCGAATACTCATTCCGCCTGACCGAGGAAGGTCAGGAATCTCTGCCCAAATCCTACGATCTCATGTTGAAATTGATGGTTGACGAAATGGGCGACCTGAGCCAGGAAGATATGAATGGCATGGACGGCCAACAAGTGCTACGTATGGTGTTTCAACGCATGTCTGCCAAGGCTGCGGAACGATTCTCCGGCGACATGGCATTGCTCAACATCGATGAACGCGTTGCCGGACTCCTCGGCGCTCTGAGCAATAACCACTTCGAACCGGTGGCCCAGAACGTTGACGGCATGTTCCAGATAAAACTCCAGAACTGTCCCTTCAGATCTGTGGCGATGACCAACAATGCTGTCTGCGACTTCGATGCCAATATGATATCCACCGGCATGGGCGTCAGCATGACACAGATTTCCTGCATATCGGAAGGCCAGCCCTGCTGTGTTTACCAATCCGTTGAGCCGATGACGGTTGACCTCGGAGTCTGACCCGGTTCCAGGCCCTCAACAGCGTCTCTCACCGCCCTCAGGTTTTCCGCTGGCGTCTCCGGAGGCGCCGCGCACGCAGGACCCACCATCCAGCCGCTGCCTTCGATCATCTCTGCCGTCCAGCTAACCTCTGCTGCCACTTCTTCAGGCCTGCCTGTTGCCAGCGTTCCGTGGTGCGACAACCCGCCAATAACCGCTTTGCCCGTCAGCTTTGCGCCCTCCAACAGCCACACATTGGTATCATCCTGCGCGTCCCAGCTATAAGCTTGAACCGGATAATCCCGCAACTCAGAGAGCATGTTGTCGCCCCCGCAAACGTGGAATACATTAAACTCCGCGCCCTTCGCGGCCTCCAGCACTCTCAGATCATACGGGCGGCCAAGAATCGCATATTCATCATCCGAGAGCCGATCATAAGAAGCCCAACGTGTGGTGGCGAAAAACATCCCCGCAGCCCCTCGGCTCATTACCTCGGCGACGAACGCGGTCAGCGTCTCTGTGATCGCATCCAACGCTGGCGCCAGGGCATCCGGTGCATCCTCGATCAATCGCGACATGGCATCCGCACTCCCGGCCAACTGCGCCGCCACGGCGAGCGGTGTGAACAGCGTCATCAACAACGGGACTTCTCCGTCTGCCGCTGCCGCAATAAGCTCAAGAGCTTTAAGCTGTTCTCCGAGCGCGCCGATAGTCGGGTCGAGGTGTTCAATCCTTCCCCAGTCCTCCGGCGATTTTACGGGCCAATCAACAATCTCGTGACCCTGGGAGTCTGAATCGCTGAGTCGCATATTCAATCCCCAGTCCTCGGCGTGGTAACTGGCTCTGGGGTTGATCTTCATGAAATCCCAGTCGAACTGGTTCTCAAACCCCAGCATTGCGTCAGCCAGGCCTTGCGCCGTCGTCTCCTGACCGTAAAAATGTCTCCAAATGCTCACGGGAGGCCGATCAATGGCGCTTCCGGTAAGCGACGCTCTCACCCTCTCCCCATGGGTCATCA
>JYMV01023807.1_pt1 | contig 11494 bp, 8 predicted proteins | sample 338911 | NCBI WGS metagenome assembly JYMV01 (sample SAMN03354496, study PRJNA234377) | hydrothermal vent metagenome | biome: Deep sea; feature: Hydrothermal plumes at the Eastern Lau Spreading Center, Western Pacific Ocean; material: Seawater | place: Tonga | collected 2009 | depth 2000 m m
CGTCTTCCAGCTTGTAGTGAACGGGGTCTTCGTCGTCTTCTTCATCATCTACAATCTGCTAAACTCCTAATCGTCAGTGTCATCAGTGTTTGCCGCCCTTGCTCACCTTTCACATCGTCACGCTATTTCCCGACCTGCTGACCACATACACAGCGGTCAGCGTCATTGGTCGCGGAATCAAGGCAGATAGACTAGCGGTAAAAACCTACAATCCACGCGACTTTTGCGCGGACAAGTACAAAAAGGTAGATGACACGCCTTACGGCGGTGGCGCAGGCATGGTCTTGAAACCAGAGCCATTCTTCGCCGCATACGAATCAATCTGCCAAACTGTCGGCGAAGAAAAACAAGGCACCATGCCAGTCCTGCTCATGAGCCCACAGGGCGAACCATTTAAGCAAGAGACCGCTCAGACTCTTTCAGAACACACGGACATTGCCATTATCTGCGGTCACTATGAGGGTTTTGACGAGAGGATAAGAACTCTAGCTACGCAGGAAATTTGTATTGGCGACTATATCCTCACAGGCGGAGAACTGGCCTCGCTTGTGATCATAGATGCCGTTGGCCGGCTGGTTCCTGGAGTTTTAGGCAAGATCGCGTCTGTGCATGATGAATCGTTTTCCGACGGAATTCTGGAAGCTCCTCAATATACAAAGCCACCTGAGTTCAGAGGCATGGAGGTCCCGGAAATTCTTCGTGGCGGTGACCATAAAGCAATCACGACCTGGCGCCGCAAACAGGCGCTGATGCGGACAATGAAGCGTCGTCCCGATCTGCTGGAAAAAGCGGAATTATCAGCTACCGACCGCAAACTTCTCGATGAGATTGAATTAGAACTCGACGGTAACTAAGGCGCCTTAGCGAACCAGTGGGAGGGTTTCCGGGTATAACATCTCGGGACTTCGGCTTGCCGTAATCATGGATCAGGAAAATACACTCGATTCAAAATTGAGAGTTGCCGAAAATGCGCTCATGCAATGTCCAATGTGCAAGGCGCTTTATGCAAGCAGTGTTGCTTTTTGCACAACCGATGGAACCAAACTCGAGAAAAGTGACTCTGCCAGCATCTCTTCAGCGGTGTTTGCAGAAAAGTACGAAATACTAAATGAGATCGGCCGCGGTGGCATGGGCACGGTTTATCGTGTGCGCCAAATTATGCTCAACAAAATCTGCGCACTCAAAGTCATTCCAGCGGAGTCACTCAATGAGCTGTTAATTAGCCGCTTTCAGCGCGAAGCCAAAGTGATGGCGGCACTAGACCATATCAATTTGGGACGTGTAATAGACTTCGGCGTTTTTCAAAACCAGCCTTACATGGTAATGGAATTCATAGATGGAACTCCCCTCAACAAGCTGATTTCAAAAGGCGCCTTAAGACCGGAAGAGGCAATAGACATTTTTGGACAAGTGCTGGAAGCCTTGTCTCATGCGCACAAGAAAAACGTTTTGCACAGAGATGTAAAACCCAGCAACATCATGATCATGCAGCTAAATCCGAAAGCCCAAACAGAAGCATCACGCGTCAGCAGAGCAATACTCCTAGACTTCGGAATCGCCAAGAAATTTGACAGCGAAGATGAATCAAGTGAGGCGGATAAGAATAAAACACAAGCCCTGACGCGCACCGGCGAGATGATCGGCAGCCCGCTCTACATGAGCCCCGAGCAGGCACGCGGCGAAAAAATGACACAATCTTCCGATCTTTACAGCGTCGGATGTTCATTGTTTGAAAGTCTAACTGGAACACCTCCATTTGTCGGAAAGTCTACGGTCGACACGCTCATTCTGCACATGGAAAAGCCCCCGCCCACACTGAAAGAAGCATCATTGGGCAAGGACTTTCCAGCCGGACTCGAAAGAGTCGTAAACACGCTTTTGGCGAAAAATCCACAAGCCCGCTATCAATCTGCCGATGAAGCAAGGCGCGCTCTGGAACTTGCACTGACAAGTGGAGCAGAAGCCCTGGGACCTATCAAGCCGCATCAAGCAGTCAATCCAGGAGTGGTGATACTAGGGGCGATATCATTGCTTGCCACAATCTCAATCGCCGCTTATCTGACCACACAGGGCGAGCGTACACTGAGACAAACCGCGCTGCCCCCTGTGGACACTGACACAATCAAGTTGGACAAGACAGCAATGGCAGTTGCTGATGGCATATTCACCAAGGACCTAGAAAAGCAAAAGCAGAAAATTCAGAAGAGAATTCAGAACTCCGATACAGATGAAGATGATGAAGAAGACGACGAAGACCCCGTTCACTACAAGCTGGAAGACGAAAAGCCGCTATACGCTGACAAAATACACGGCAACGAGCGGATTCTCCCGCTCCGGGGGAGATCTCTCACCCCTGAAGAAGTGCGCCTGATTGAAAAAAACAAAAACATTGAAGTGCTGGGGCTAGTTGGTGCTACTTTCCCGCACGAAATGCTGGGACGATTATCCAGCAAAGTACAAGTGCTGCGACTCTCCGACACCCGACTGACCGATGATGACCTGAAAAACGTAGGTAAAAACATTTATCTCAACGTGCTTTTGATGAATGCAAATCCAGTCTCAAACAAAGGGCTGCAACACCTGACTCAACTTAAATTCCTCTGGCAGTTGGACCTGGGCAACACGCAGGTTAGCGCGGCAGGAATTCGTGAATTAAGACAACTGCCAAGTCTGATGCAGCTCTCCTTGAAGAACAGCAAACTCATCGACGATAAAGCCGCTGAAGAAACATCAGCATTGGTCGGGCTGCGCTCACTCAATATCAGTCACACCAAGGTAGCAGGCAGAGGTATTGCGCAGCTTCAACACATTCCAATGCTGGCTACGCTGCACATGCAATCGAACCGCCTTTCTGATAAAGACCTGGCTGGATTGCAGCATTGTATCGGACTCAAAACACTGATACTCACACACAATAAGATTTCAGCCGACGGGCTGAAGCACCTGCTGCCGCTCAAACACCTGGTTAGCCTTGATCTAGACCGCAATCCGATTACCGATGAGGGCGTAGACCATCTTTTGAAGATGAGACAATTGCAACGCTTGAACGTCTCCGCGACAAAGCTTTCAAAAGAAGGCGTCATGCGCCTTTCCTCGATGCCAAACTTACAAGAAGTCCTGGTGCGGAACATCAATGGTGTTGATGAAGTTTTTGCTCATGAGTTTTTGTCACGCTGCAAATCATGCAACAAATTTGTCTACTTAAAGGCAAGAGACCAAGACTACAACCGCAAGGAATGGTATTTAGACGAAAAGAGAAGACAGCGCGAAAAAAGCGAACCTGCCGTCACCGTCGAGTAATATCCGCCACCCCCGAAACACCGTATTCCCGTATGTTCGCAGGCGCGGGGTATAAGGAATTATGGGGGTGAATTCTGAAAATGGAGCAGGATAAAACACAGCACCTGCAAACAAATCAAGAAGAAACATTGCTGCGAAAGTGTCCTCAGTGCGACACCATATTCAGTGCTATTGCTTTTTGCCCCAACGATGGCACAAAACTCGAAGCACACCACGCAGATGGAATGGGCAATACGCTCTTTGCCGACAAATATGAGGTCATTGAAGAGATCGGCAAAGGCGGAATGGGAACAGTTTATCGCGCCAAACAAGTTTTGCTAGACAAAATTCTCGCACTCAAAGTTATCCCCTCACACTACCTCAACGAACAGCTCACAGTACGCTTTCAACGAGAGGCTCGCACAATGGCCTCTCTCGATCATCCGAACCTTGCTCGTGTATCCGACTTCGGAATCTGGCTAAATCAGCCGTTTATGGTCATGGAGTACATCGAAGGCAACTCACTGTCCAAGCTTATTTCCGAACGGGTCATTCCACCTGCGCAAGCAGTAGAGCTGTTCTGCCAGGTTTTGGATGGACTCAACCACGCGCACCAGAAAGGCGTGTTGCACAGAGACATCAAACCAAGCAACATCATGGTACAGCGTGTAAATGGCATCAATAGAGCGATCTTACTCGACTTCGGCATTGCAAAAAGGATAGATTCGGAAGATGGCGCAATTGCAACACAAGCACTGACACGCACCGGCGAGATGATCGGAAGTCCCCTGTATATGAGCCCAGAGCAAGCTCGAGGAGACAGACTAAGCGAACGCTCCGATCTCTATAGCCTCGGTTGTGCCCTATTTGAAAGTCTGACCGGGACACCCCCTTTCGTCGGAAAAACTGCAGTGGAGACGTTCTACTTGCACATTGAGCAAACACCACCGACTCTAAAGGAAGCCGCTTTGGGGCGTGATTACGCTCCTGGGTTGGAAGCAGTGATAAGAAGATTGTTGGCTAAAAATCCAGACGACCGCTTCGCATCGGCTGAAGAACTCAAGCACGCTCTGGCGCTTTGCTTGCAGAATGAACCAACTGCTCGCGAAGTTAAGATCGAAACAATCAAGAAAACGACGTTACCGGTTCTTCCCATCGTCATTCTCAGTCTTGCATCTCTCATGCTTCTAGGCTCCGTGGGTTTGCTATTGCAGCAAGGAGAGAAGACCTCAAAAGAGCAAGCAAAAGAACTCACCCTACCGCCGGAACCTGCGATCAGGCTCTTCTCGCCCACAATACCGGACAGCATCATTAGCAACGACAACGAAATCTCATTGCACGCAGAAGCAAACAGACATGGACACGTGACCAGAAGTAGGGTTGGATCGCTGGTTTTCTACAAGCAAGTGTTGGACGAACGAACAGCCAAAGAGCTGATCCAAGAAAAGGGACTGCAAAAACTTGGAATAAATTACAGCACTTTTCCAAAACATCTGCTCGCAAAACTACCCCAAACTCTGCACGACTTAGAGCTTATAGGAGTAGGGCTCAACAAAGAAGATTTCAAGGTAATTGGGAAAATTCAAAATCTGCGAGAACTGAATGTGCGCGTCAACGTTGTCGACGCAAAGTGTCTTCAAAACCTGGCGACTCTGCAAAAGCTCGAAGTGTTGGACCTCAACGGCACTCACATTGACGCGGCAGCTTTGAAAGAATTGAAACACCTGAAGAGTTTGAGAGGTTTGATCCTATCAGACAATGAGCTAATTGATGATCAAGCAATCGTCCCTATTCTTTCTCTGAAGCAGCTAGAATGGCTCGACATCAGCAACACACGCGTTACGCCCAAAGGACTCAAGCTTCTCTCCTCACTGAGTTATCTAAGAAAGTTGGGTGCGAGAAAATTGGCTCTTGGTGATGACGATGTACAGGTTCTGAACAACTTCAAACGAATAAAGATATTGAAACTGGCAGGCAATCCGATTTCTACTTACGGATTCGAATCGCTCAAGCCGACCCCAATCTTCACCGAATTTGATTTAAGCGAATGCCCATTAGAAGACGATGTAACCCCTCACCTCTTGCGATTCAAAAATCTGAAAGCACTGCACATTTCTCGAACCAGAATAACTCCTCAAGGGTTTCTCAAACTGCACAAACTGCCACTCAGCGCCATTTGGTGCAAGAAGTGCAATCTATCGATAGAACATGCATACCAGTTTCTCGACAAGTGTCCCACGTGCAATGTGGTCTATTACACCCACAACGATGATGATGCCTTCACGCGAGAAGACTATTTGAGAGAGAAGCAAAAGCTGAGAAAGTCGAATAAGCAGCAATAGCTCCGTCACGCAGTTGCGCATTGCATGCGCTCTTCGCGCGAGCGGCATGAATGCCGACCCTAAGAAGAACAGCGACAACTGTAATGGCGATGCCATGCATCGCCCGGTGGCCGGCATGTATGCGCTCCTACTCAGAAAGGTCTGGTTGCTTCCACTGACGCATCATGTACAAAATTCCGGAAACAGTAAGAATGACATTTTGAGCCAGGATCGGATAAGTCCGGATCGCCGTTCCAAAGATTGAGAGGTTGAAACTAATGAAACTCACCAACGGATACAGGAGCATCGTCATGCACCAAACTCGATAGGCTGTGTCTTTCGACTTCATGACCACCGAAGGGCTGACGGAGGGAATCGTCAAAATTGCTGCAACTGCCAACAGCAAACAGTCATGAATGTGAACATGCGGCCCACAGAAAAGCGAGAGCACAAGCGTGACAGACATTGCCCAGCCATAAAGCTCCGGCTTCTTTGCCGACTTAAGCCATAACCACACAGCCAAAGCCAGACCAATCAAAAGACTGACGGTGCCAAAAGCCACGACAATGTTACTAGTCGGCATTTGCAAAATATCGTACATAATCAACGCACGCATATTCACCTGCTCAGCCGGTGAAATAGCTGTGTAATTGGGTGATGTGTAGACCTCCGACAAATAGTGCACATAGTCCGGCAAGACATGAAAACCAAATCGCGCAACCGTCGCAACTCCGACAATCCCTGCAAGAGGAACCGCGCTGGCAAGCACTTTCCAATACCTAAGGATGAATACCGGAATAGCTAGAAAAATTGCATAGTGTGGTTTTACCACTCCCAGAACACCCAAGCACAAACCGGCAATGATGAACCTTTTCTGCAAAAATGCCCAGCAATAAAGAGAGACCAATGCAAGCGCCACATATGAAAATTGCCCTGCCCTAATCGCCAGCAAAGCTGGAGTATTAGCCACAAGCGCTACCATGATCGCGGCGCGATCGATCTTGCTGAATCTTTCCTGCGCCCATACCAACACCGCCGTTCCAAGTAAGCCAATCGGCACTGAGACGAACTTCCAGAGGACGTACGCATCTGTGAGCGACAACATGCTCAGTGGCGCAGCCAGAAGATAAAACGTCGGTGGGTACGGAATAGCCCATGCTATGTCGGTATGCGCAGGAGCAACAATCTGATTCAGCGCCGTCAGTTGTGTATTGAAATCATAGAGATTGGCGCCGGCAGCAGCTAGACGAGCCGCTTCGTAATAACCAACAAAGTCGGCCAAACGGAGAGAGCCTTCGCCGGTCATGATCATGTCCGGGTTTGTCGTCGCGAAGAACAGTAGTACATTGCCAGCCCAGGCAAGAATCATCGAAAAATACGCAAACTGAATCTTCGAGGGACGAAACTCCTTTTTCGAATTGTCGGATTTCGAATTATCGGAAACTGAAGCAGAGTCGGGCATTTTCGGAGTTCGCCAGCGCAGAGTTATCCAATTCTACCCAAAACCAACTGGGGCTCATCTACGTTTTGCAGGACCGCCATACGAAATACACAAAGCCTGAGGCCGGCCCCTACAGTTCGCAGTTAATGCGCCCACACGCCAATCGCGATGCGCCCTGACGCCACCTACGGGGTTAAGTGGCGGCAATCGCCGGGCACATATAATAGAGTTAGAACTAATAACTCATCATGGCACTCATTTACTAAGTCAGCAGAAGCTTATTCCACGGCTATTTCGAGCAATAACTCTATATATTGAGTTGCTTGCGCATGACAAGGAGCGATACAGGACGACATGGCAAAACGCGTATTGGTTACTGGCGGAGCTGGCTTTATCGGAAGCCACCAAGTCGAAGCTTTGTTGCAGCGCGGGTACGATGTCGTCGCTTTCGACAGCCTGACTATGGGCAAACGCGACTGGGTGCCGGCGAAAGCAGAACTGGTCGAGGGCGATATACGCGACCTGGAAGCCTGTCGGCGCGCCATGAAAGGTTGCACCGGCGTGTTTCACCTGGCAGCAATGAGCAGATCCGCGGCCTCGCTTGACAATGTGGACATTTGCACGAGCAACAATATCATCGGCACGCAGCACGTTCTCACTGCAGCCCGCGAAGAAGGCGTAAGCAAGGTCATTTATGCCGGTTCCTCGACCTATTATGGCAATCAAAAGCCACCCCACAAGGAGGACATGGCGCCGGATTTCCTCAACTTCTACGGGCTCTCGAAATATGTAGGCGAAGAATACTGCCGGCTTTTCGATAAAACCTACAACGTGCCTTGCAACGTGATGCGCTATTTCAACGTCTACGGTCCGCGCCTTTCCGGGGAAGGTGCATATGCGCTGGTGATGACTATCTTCTTGAAACAATTGCGCGCCGGCAAGCCGCTGACGATTCACGGAGAAGGGTTACAAAGCCGGGATTTTATTCATGTACGCGACGTTGCCAGAGCCAACATTCTCGCATTCGAATCACCACTACACGGACGCACATACAATGTCGGCAGCGGCACTGCTGTCACCGTCAAGGAGCTAGCCAACAGGATTTCCACGAATCAGATTCACGAAGACAGGCGCGCCGGCGACGCGGAAATCACACTTGCAGATATCAGCAGGATCAAGGAAGAACTAGGCTGGAGCCCGGAAATTTCGTTTGAGGACGGAATGAAAGAGTTATTGCAAGAGCAAGAAACCGCGGCGCAGCAAGCCAAAGCAGGAGCGGTATAGGATGCAAGCACCAGAGAAAACCAAAACTCTGGGCAGGGTCACGTCCCTCTCTATCGCCGCTCCCGCTTACAACGAAGGCGAATCCATCGCGTCCATAGTCAGTACATGGAGCGAGTATTTAAGCCAGATGGAAAACCTGAAGGACTTCGAAATCGTCATATGCAATGACGGCAGCAAGGACGATACAGGCGCCATTTTGAGCGAAATGAGCAGAAAGGATCCTCACATCAAGCCGCTCAGTTTTACGGTCAATCAGGGCGCAGCGGCAGCCCTCTCGCACGCGATCCACAATACGCGGCACCCCTGGGTATTGCTGCTTGACTCTGATGGACAGTACGAAATAGAAAACATCGTCAAGCTGATCGCTGAAGTTGAAAACCACCAGGACAGCAAAGCCGTGATTGGCGTTCGCACACACAAACACGATAGCGCCTTCACACAATTCGGTTCGTCCATGAGCGGATGGCTCTGCAACCTCTTTCATGACACTCACTACCGCGATTTCAATTGCGCTCTGAAACTTGTAGACGGAGAAATCTTGCGCTCACTAACGCTCGAAGCAAAGGGCCTCAACTATTCCGGCGAAGTTTCCTCCAAGCTCATCGAAAGGGGCATTGTGTTCCGCGAGGTCGAAGTTGAACACAAGAAGCGCGTGTCCGGGCGCAGTTCATCTCAAAACCTCAAAGCCGCATGGCACAGACTGCTCTTCGTAATGTATTTGGGCTTCCGGCAGTTTTTGCTGCACCAGAAGGTTCTGCAGGTCAAGAAATGATGAAAGCCCCTACTACTCCAGGCTCTTTGCTTGCTGCAATTGCTGCGATGATGCAAACGCAAACTCGCCACGGCAAAGACGGCAACACGGACGGCTACATCAAAGTTTCTCTGTTCTGCGGCGGACGTGGCAGCGCCAGCTTAATTCAAGAATTCACGAACAGCCAGAAAGTTCACCTTTCGCTCATCGTCAATGGATATGACGACGGGCTTTCCACCGGCGAGTTGCGCGATCTGGTGCCGAACATGCTGGGCCCTTCCGACTTTAGAAAAAACCTTTCTCGCCTGCTGGACTTGCATTCGAATGAGCAGTACACCTTGCAACAAGTGCTCGAATACCGCTTTCCCAAAGATTTTTCGGCTGTTGATATTCGCGCCTTCGAAGAATACGTAGACAACCCGGATGCGCAACATTGGCTGCCCTCGCCACTGGATACGCTGTTCGGAGAAATGCAGGTAAGCGCGCGCAAGGCTGTTTTGAAACGTATAAAACGTTTTCTCGCCTACAAGCGCGAGCACGAGCAATCCTTGAATTACTCGGACTGCTCCCTCGGAAATCTCGTGTTTGCTGGCGCCTATTTAGAATCCGACAACTTCAATATTTCAGTGCGCAACCTCGCGTCTGACTTCGGATCGTTCTCAGAGCTTATCAACGTGACCAAGGGTGAAAACCGCATCCTTGTTGCTCTGAAAACAGATGGCGAGCTGCTTGCGCGCGAATCCGAAATTGTTGGAGCGCAAAGCAAAACACCAATCGCAAAACTGTTTCTCCTCGAAAAAGGGCTTGACGACAACGACAAAAAGGCCCTTGCCGACATGAATTTCGACCAAAAGGTCGAATTTCTTTCCGCCAGAAATTGCGAAGTCACTATCTCACCAGATGCGGATCGAGCGCTGAGAAATTCCGATGTAATCATCTTCGGACCAGGAACGCAACACTCTTCGCTCCTGCCCAGCTACTTCACAAAAGGTCTGGCTGAGGCTATTCACGAGAACACTGCTGCCACCAAAGTCTTTATCGCCAACCTCGATGAAGACGCGGATATTCAGGGTTTAACCGTCTCCGATCTGATCGACAAAGCGCTCGAGTTGATGGGTGATCCTGACGGGACTAAGGGACTCATCAATTACGTTCTGTGCGACTCTGCAGGGGCGTCTCGCAAGGCAGGAATACTACCTGGCAAGGCGTCAGGGGAAACTTACAAAGGCGCCAAGATCATCACGGGGGCTTTCGAGAGTTCCACAAAACCGGGCACGCACAATGGCTATAGCGTAGTTCGCAAAGTACTTGAACTTCACGAACTGGATAGAAACAAGACTACAAATTTGAGTTCGCTGGAAATTTATATCGACTTGCGCAATCGCAGCCAAGCTCTGGAAGCGGTTCTTCAAGAATTCTCCGACTTACCCTGGACCGAACAGTTCAACAACGTGCAGCTGCGCGTCAACAGATTGCCTGAAAAAGACGCAAAACTTCCATCATACGCATCAATCGCAAGATCTGACTATAAGGGCTCCTTTACCGAAGTCGATGCGCTTCTCAACTGGCTTGCACACAGCAATTCAGAATACCTGGTCACTTTGACAGGCGACGGGCAGTACAGGTTGGCAGATATTTTGATCGGCATTCAGGTATTAAAACTCGGCTCATTCGGTGTACTCTACGGATCTCGAAATCAAAGCCGGCGCCAGTTCAATTCATCGCTCGATTCGGCTTACGAACACTGGTTATTGCGTTCGATCGGCTGGTCTGGAGCATTCATTTTCTCTGCTTTCTTCAGCTTGATGTCGCGCCACATTTTCAGCGATCCATTCACGGGATTCCGCATATACAGGCGCAGCAAATTCGATGAGAAATTCATCGAAGCGCTGAGAAAACGCGGCTATGTGCCACCATCGACAGTGACACGCCTAATGCTAAAGCACAGAATTGAAATTGCGGAGATTCCCGTGAAATACCGGACATTCCGTGGTTTCACACGCCCAGGGTGGCGTATCTGGCGCGGCTTGCGAAACTTGCTGGGTATCATCTACTAATGCCGAAAACCAGCCGTCATCATGCACTATTGCAAGGAGTGACTTGCTTCCTCTTTGACCTGGATGGTACGCTCATCGACAGTAGTCCTTGCCACGAGCGCGCTTTCCTCAAAACGCTTGAATCCGATCAACCGCATTTGGCCGGCAGTTTTATCTATGAAGAACACAAAGGAAAGAGCACAAGAGAGACTTTCGAGGCGCTCGGGGTCAATGATGTTTCTCTGCTCAAACTGATGACGGAAAACAAACAACGCCTCTACCGGCAAATGGTCGAGGATGGAGAAGTGGTTGCCTTCCCCGGCGCGGAAGAGCTGCTGAGCGCGCTACGCAGCGGCGGGCATCGTCTATGGGTGGTGACCGC
>JYMV01017399.1_pt1 | contig 11490 bp, 13 predicted proteins | sample 338911 | NCBI WGS metagenome assembly JYMV01 (sample SAMN03354496, study PRJNA234377) | hydrothermal vent metagenome | biome: Deep sea; feature: Hydrothermal plumes at the Eastern Lau Spreading Center, Western Pacific Ocean; material: Seawater | place: Tonga | collected 2009 | depth 2000 m m
CAGAAACAGAACGACTCAAAAGAGAGAAGGAGGAGATGAGGTTAGAGATTGAGGCTCAACTCCAACAGCAACTAACCAACCAACTTCGAGAAGAGAGAGAAAAGATTAGAAGAGAGATGGAAAATAGCCTCAATATGAAATTAGTAGAGAAAGACATCATCATAAAACAACTTCAAGAATCTCTGAAAGAGGCTCAAACAAAAGCTGAACAGGGTTCTACCGAACTTCAAGGAGAAGCCCAAGAGTTAGCTATTACTAAATGGCTATCGGAAAATTTCCCTGCTGATAAGATTGAAGAGGTTCGCAGGGGGGAATATGGAGCTGATATTCTCCAAACTATCAACGATAGAAATTGTGTAAATTGTGGAAAGATTGCCTATGAGAGCAAAAGGACAAAACATTGGAATAGTCAATGGATAGAGAAGTTCAGAGATGATATTCAGAGACATAAAGCAAATATAGGTATTCTCGTTACCCAAACTATGCCGAAAGAGATGGAACGAGCAGGTTTGGTAAATGGTATATGGGTCTGCTCTTTCGATGAATTCAAACTAATATCTAAGATATTGAGAAATTCTATTATCGACATGAACAAAACTCTAATTGCTTATAAAAATAGAGATAGCAAAATGGCTCTGCTATATAGCTATATTGTTAGCCCAGACTTTGAAAATAGGATACAAACTATCCTCCAATCCTTCTACAACATGAGAACAGCCCTCCAAAAAGAGCAGAATGCTATAAAGAGAATTTGGAATATAAGAGAGAAGGAGATAGAGAGGGTGATTGAAAATATCTCATCAATCCGCGATAGCCTTCAATATATTATCTCTTCTTCTGAAAACATTGATGAGGTGGATATGTTGGAACATTTAGCCGATGAGGTAGAGCTGTTGGAGTAGTTCGATGTGATAGAATATCAGTAGATAGAACATTAGTAAAGGTTATATTTATGGAAGACCATATTTTAGAAATGTTAGTTCATGTCCCTTTTGCAACTCATAAAGAACCGCAAAAGGTGGCTATTGTGAGCGACAATAGAGAAAAAATAGAGAGAGAGATAGAAAAGGAGATATTTCTAAATCTTGAAATTACTTTCACTAATGATATTGGAGGATTGGATAGTGATAGTTTTGATATAGCTATTCTCGATACAGTTCCAACAGATGACAAGATTTTTCCACATCTAAATAGAGTTTTGAAAAAAGATGGATTGGTAGCTACTAGGGGAGATTTTCAGACTTTAAAGAATGTAGCTCCTGAATTTAGAATTGCTATGCCGTATCTAGTCCATTCTCTTGAAAAGAGTTCAGAGATATTGATTCTTGCCTCAAAGCAGTATCACCCAACAGCTGATATAGTTCTTCAAAGAAGCGATTTTTTAGATGGTTGTAACTATTACAATAGTGATACCCATATTGCCTCTTTTGTGATGCCAAACTATATTAAAAAAGATATAACTCAATTTGTAAAAAATTGATATGGCTTTCAGATATGCGGTAGCTCTTACTGGTGGAATTGGAACGGGGAAATCAACCTCATCGGCACTATTCCAACTCTATGGATTTAGAGTAATAGATGCAGACAAGATAGCTCATACTCTTCTAGACCTATCCTATTCAGAAATTGCAACTCTCTTTGGAAAAGAGTATATAGATAGTGAGCATAGAGTTATTCGCCCTAAACTTGGAAAATTGGTATTTTCAAACAAAGAGGCAAAAGAGAGATTAGAAAAGCTCCTCCACCCAAAGATATTTAGAGAGATTGAGAAAGAGAGTGAGAAACTGGATAGGTTTCAATTTCCATATTTGATAGATATTCCTCTATTTTTCGAAAACGGCAACTATCCAATTGAAAAAAGCATAGTGGTCTATGCTCCAAAAGAGCAACAGATAGAGAGAATTATAAAACGAAACAATTTCACACGAGAAGAGGCGATAAAGAGGATAGAGGCTCAAATGGATATAGAGGAAAAAAGGAAACTTGCTACCTACCTGATAGACAATAGCAAAGACTTGCCACACCTCCAATCGGAGGTGGAGAGGGTAGCCAAATTGCTTGAAGGACTATTTAGCTGATAGCCTCCAATATCTTCTGTTTCATCTCATTTTCAACATCAGAAGAGGCTCCATCACTATTGGAGACGAAATCGATGATATTTTTTATCATCGGAACATATTCAGGATATGCCTTTATCTTTGCAATATCTCCAAGAAGTTTAGCGGTCTCTACCGTGAATTTCACTTCATTATCCAAAATAGGTTGAAGTCTTTCGAGATGCATAGTGAAAAGCTCGATAGCCTCTTGCTTCATTTCAAGCTCTTCAATCTCTTTGATATTGTCTATCATCTCCATTACAGCTAAGACCTCTTGGGTCTCAACTTTCTTATCGGCAATAGTCATCAGAACCATTGCGATAATCGATGCATTGATAAATTGCTTCTCTTTGCTCCAAGACTCTGGGGTATATTGTTTTATCTTCTTATCAGCTTCATCTATAAACTCAGAAGCTTTTGCCTTAATTGCTTCCCAATCCCAATTCATAGTTGCTCCTATGTATATCTCTCAACATATGTGGCAAGTCCGCTATTACTTCCCATGCCAACAGCTTGAAATCTCCAACTACCATTTTTGAGATAAAGCTTTCCAAACTCTACTGCTGTTTCAGTTGAGAAGTCTTCATCAAGTTCATATTTTGCAATCTCTTTATCACCATCTAATAGTCTGATGTAAGAGTTGGAAACTTGTCCAAAGTTCTGTTTTCTCTCTTCTGCCTCGTAGATAGTTACCACAAATAGAATCTCTTTCACTCGGCTATCAACTTTCGATAAATCTACATCGATAACCTCATCGTCTCCTTGACCCTCACCAGTCAAGTTATCCCCTTGATGGATAACTGCCCCATCTTCTGATGTCTTATTGTTATAGAAAACAAAAAACCTTTCAGCTGGGATTTTCTGATTCTCATCAATCATAAATACAGAAACATCTAAATCGAAATCTGTCCCTGTGTCTGAAATATTTGGATTCCAGCCCAAACCGACTCGAACCTTCTCCAATCCCGGTGCCTCTTTGGCTAAATCTATCTTTTGACCCTTTACTAAGCTAATGCTCATCTTAAACCTCCTTTTTCTATTTCCTACATCTTACCAGAAATTCTGATATATCCAGTTACCATTTTCCTATATCCTACCGGAAATGCTTGTATGTCCAAATATCCATTTTCCTATATCTTACCGGATAGCTTGATATATCCAGATATTTCCATATCTTACCGGAAAGTTAGGTATATCCAAATTGGATAAAATTTTGAAAAAGTGATAGGGTGGAAAATGGAACTATTTTCAACAACAGATAAGGATTTCCAATCCAAATTTGAACAACTGCTAAATCGTGGAAAAATGGATATAGATAGTGTATCTGAAATAGTTTTCAATATATTGAAAAATATTAGACAAAATGGAGATAAAGCTCTATTTCAAGATATTGCAAAGTTCGATAATTGGAAACCTGAAACCTCATCGGATATAGTGGTTTCTCGTGAAGAGATGGAGGCGGGATATAGAAGATTGCCAAATGAACTAAAAAAGGCACTTCAAACAGCCTATTTTAGGATAGAGAGGTTCCACAGAAAACAGCTACCCCAAAGCTGGATAGATACAGAAGAGAACGGAACTATCTTAGGTCAAAAAGTAACCCCAATTGAGAGGGCGGGGCTATATATCCCGGGTGGTAAAGCTGTATATCCAAGCTCCCTATTAATGAATGCTATTCCTGCGATTGTGGCAGGGGTAAAAGATATTGTGGTCTGCTCTCCAACTCCAAACAATGAAATTAGCGATTTGGTTCTAGGAGCTGGGTATATATGTAATATCTCTGCAATATATAAAGTTGGTGGAGCTTCTGCAATTGGGGCAATGGCATATGGAACTGAAACTATTCCAAAAGTTGATGTAATTACTGGTCCCGGTAATATCTTTGTAGCTACTGCTAAAAAGATGGTTTTTGGAGATGTCCAGATAGATATGATAGCTGGTCCAAGTGAGATTGGAATTATCGCCGATGAACATAGTAACCCTTACCATCTCGCTATCGATTTACTTTCACAAGCTGAACACGATGAGATGGCGAGTTCTATTCTTATTACCCCTTCAAGAGAGGTAGCTGAAAAGAGTCGCGATGAGGTTGAAAAGTGGCTTAGAAAACTCCAAAGAAGAGAGATAGCCGAAAAGTCCATAAGAGAGAGAGGGGCGATAATAGTAACAAGAGATATAGATGAAGCTATTGAATTGATGAATCAGATTGCCCCTGAACATCTTGAAATAGTTACAACCAATCCATTTGAACATCTAAGCAAAATCAGAAATGCAGGAGCTATCTTCTTAGGCGGATATACCCCTGAGGCTATCGGAGACTATGTAGCAGGTCCTAACCACACTCTACCAACTGGTGGGAGTGCTAAATTCTATTCTCCTCTCTCTGTTGAACATTTTCTAAAAAAGTCATCTATTATCTCATTTTCAAAACAGGCTATTCAGGAGGTGGGTAGAGATTGTGAAGTGTTAGCATATACCGAAGGGTTAGAAGCTCACGGGCTATCTGTTAAAGTCAGATTAGAGGAGGAGTGATGGACGAATTCGATTTAGACGAGAGACTATATAGAGAAAATATTACTCTGGCATCAGTAGAAAAGAGAGTTTTTGCTCATATGATAGATGACTTGATTCTCTCTATTCTCCTATTTATTATTATCTCTGACAAAATTAGCAGTAGTTCGAGTGCTGAGGAGGTGATACTATTTATCAATAGTTTCGTTTTGGAATTTATGGTAATCAAAGTTTTCTACCATTCAATATTTACCACTATGTATGGCGGTTCTATTGGAAAGATTTTGATGAAAATAAGAGTTGTAAATATTGAGGATTTCGATACTCCAAATCCTATCACCTCTACAAATAGGGCTGTTGTTCGGATATTGAGTGAATCTATCTTTTATCTCGGTTTTCTATGGGCTTTCTTTGAACCTCATCGACAAAGTTGGCACGATAAGACGGCAAAAACAATAGTGGTGAATGACAAATAGAGCAATCCTCCTTTTTCTATTTTGGACACTCTCTCTATTTGGAGAGACCCCAACTATTGTTGGGGATAAAGTTGAGAAGAGCAGAATTCACTTTCTTGCGGGTGAGTTGGATATTGATGGGGATAATGTAATAGCTTACAAAAGTGGAACTGTCATCTATCAAGATAGATACATGAGGGCTGATACTATTATCTACAATCAGAAAACCCAAGAGATAGAATTTTTCGGAAATGTATCAATAGTTGAAAATGGACTTTACTTTTTCGTTGGAGATTATGCTAGGTTGAAGATAAACGGAGATGCCACAATCCGTTACCACAAACCGCGACATATTTGGATATATGCAAATGAGTCCAATGCTTCTAAGGAGAGATATTCTCTAAAAGATACCTTTTTATCAAGTTGTAGAAGTGAAAACCCAGATTGGGGATTCTATATCAAAGAGGGATATTACGACAAAAGAGAGGAGACATTTGAACTCTACAACACTATACTATATGCAAAAAATATACCAGTCTTCTATATTCCATATATCAACTTCTCAATTAGTAATAAGAGAAAAAGCGGACTACTTACCCCAGAGTCTGGAATTTCCAGCAGTGAAGGGTTCTTTTATGCTCAACCTATCTATATAGTTCCTAACTACTGGTCAGATATTGAAATTACCCCACAAGTTAGAACCAATCGCGGAAATGGTATCTATGCGACCTATCGGTTTGTAGATTCTCCATATTCTACCGGCTCTATTACTGCTGGATACTTTTTAGAATATAGCAACTACTACCACGATTGGAATTTGGCACATCAAAAACATTACGGATTGGAATTTTTATATAAGAGAGATTCGCTATTCCGCAATTTAGACGATGCACTACTGATAGATATTACCTACCTAAATGATATAGAATATCTCTCTCTAAAAGCTCCAAATAGTAGAAATTTGGATATTACCAATCTGATTGAATCCAAACTCAACTACTACCTAAAATATGGAAATAGTTCATTTGGAATATACAACAGATATACAATTGATACAGATAGCGAACATAATGGAGACTACTCCAATGATAGAACCTTACAAGTTTTGCCTAATCTTCAATACCACTACGGATTACAATCTCTCTTTTCCCACCTCCTCTACTCTTTCGACTACAACTATAAAAACTATGTTCGCAAAGTTGGAACGACAGCGAACCAGCACGAAATAAATATACCTATTACCCTCTATTGGAATTTTTTAGATGACTATCTCAAATTTATTATTACTGAACATCTTTACGGGTCATATATAGAGTTCGACAATACAGATAGATATAGAGATACAAAAAATTACTATTTTAGATACTACCATCAGATAGGACTTTTTACCGATATTAGTAGAAAGTTTCGTAATGGTCTATTTCACTCTATCGATTTTGGAGCAGATTTGCTAATTCCTGATAGAGAGAAAAAGAGAGGTTTTTACACTCCTATTAGTCAAGATAGTGATTGCAAACCCGGCGAACCTTGTGAGTTTCAAATAAAAGAGAAGATAGATAGCTCTTTGGAGTTGAAATTTTCACAATACCTCTACAATAGAAATGGCAGGGAGATATTTTCTCACAAACTTAGAGAACCTATCGCCGTTGCAGATGGAAAGATAGAGAAGTTGGAATATCTATATAATGAGTTTCTTTGGAAAATATTTCCCTCTCTCTCTCTTTACAATAGTTTAGATTACAAATTTACAAATGGTAAAGTGATGAGGTCGTCGGCTACTTTCAAATATGAGAAGGATAGAGATAGTTTCGACATCTCCTACTTTTTAAAGAGAGATGAAGAGGAGGAGAAACTGGAATCTATATCTAGTAGTTTTACTACTGCTATTGGTAGTCGCTACTCTCTGTTTGCTAACTATTCGTATGACATTACAGATAAGGCGGTTAGAAGTTGGGGATTGGGGTATGAGATGAAAAAGAGATGTTGGAATTACAAATTGGAATATAGAGAGGATATTGTCCCTATTTCACAAACAGAAGGGACAGACAGCAGAAAAAATAGTATGGTCTATTTCATGATAGAACTTTTCCCTCTTGGAGGTTTTGACTACCAAATAAACCAACTCTAAAATCCTATCCGAAATCCTATATATGCCATTTGAGAAACTGCTATCTTTTTCTCTCCAAGTTCTGGGGTTGTCTCAAATTGTATATCTCTATATCCTATATATATCTCTCCCATTCTAAATGGTTCAAATCCTAACTCATATTTCTGCTCGGTGTAGTTGTTTCCATCTCCAAAGGTTAGAGGCTTTGGAGAATAGAAAAATTGGGTAGTAAGTGATATTGGTAAGGACTTTATAGGTAATTTGAAGTTTCCATATATACCAAGTGGGATTGCTGAAATATCGTAATCTTCTACTGAACCATTTACCACTTTTCCACCTAGTCCAAATGAGATAGTTCTTGCTCGATGAAATTTTCCTTTCATCATAAATTTTATAGAGGTGAGATAGTCGCTATCTGATGAGGTGTCGTCATCTTCTGAATAGAGATAGTCCAATCCTAAAAAGTATCTATTTACTTTCATTCTTTTGGAAAATTGGGCTATATCCAAATCTATCCCACTCTCCAACTCGTCGCTATTGATATTGATATTGAACTGGTGGTAGGCTGAAAGCGAGGAGGTGATAAGAAGTATCGAAATCGACTTTTTCAACATTTAGCACATATCCTATATTGTGTCATTGAAAATATTATATAAAAATAAACGGGTTTTGAGATTGGATTTTCAGAATCTCTATATCCCACTCTTTCAAATATGGATATATAGCATCTATAAAAAATTTTTCACTCTCAAAGTGTCCTATATCTAATAGAGCCAATAAGGCTTCATGATATTTAATATCTCCTGTAATAAATAGCTCCACCTTGCCAATCAGACTATTTTTAAGAGAAGCCCCAGCCCCCGTTGTAAGAGCTATACGATTTATAAAATCTGGTTTCTCGGTATATTTCAAACTCTTCAATCCCAATTTTTCTCTGATGTGTTGAAAGACCTCATCACCACTCTTTTGAACTTCTGAAATTAGAATAAACTCTTCCAACTCCTCCTGAACTCTCCAACCTAATACCTCTTCCAAAACATACCGATTTAGAACCGCCTTATCAAAGTTGGTATGGAGTGAGATAAGTTGTATATCTCTCTTTATCATCTTTTCTATAAGATTACCCGGATACCTTCGAAAGTCGATAGATGATAGTTTTCCAAAGATTAGGGGGTGGTGGGTGATGATAAGGCTATTTTTTGGAGTATTGGATATTACATGCTCATCAACATCGAGAGATAGAACGATGGTATCTATCTCTCTATCTCTGCTACCAATTAGTAACCCAGAATTATCCCACTTCTCTTGAAGTTCAAAAGGAGCTATTTTGTCCAGTCTGTCCAATATTTCTACTATTTTCATATTCTCTCCTAATCTTTACCTGATACCTGTATAGATTTAGAACCTATATCTGATACCTGTATATATTCCATCTTCATCAAAGTATAGAATTAGAGGGGTCTTTCTCGAATGGGCATATATCCCACTAAGCAATCCGACTACGAAACCGGCTAATACATCAGTTTGCCAGTGAGCCCGTGCATTTACTCTCCCTGCCATCTGTTGGACAGGAAACAGCCATAATAGATGAATCAAAGGGTAATCCTCTTTGTATTCTAATATATATGGGACAACCGATGAGGTTACAGATGCAACATGTCCGCTAGGAAAACTATTATTCCCATTCTCAAACCACCTATTTGGATTATCTGTATATCTCGGTCTAACTCGTCTAAATGTCTTTTTCAATATCTCTGTTGAGAGATTGGCGATAATAAAGGAGTCGAGTGCCTCCATAGTAGTCTTTCCAAAACGACTATTTCCATTACCTTCAAAAAGAGAGATACCTATTAAGGAGTAACCCATAATATATGGAATGTCATAATGAGAAGTCAATAGGACAGAGTGGCTAGGGTGTTCCACCCGTTTATCTATACTCCACGAATAGAGATAGATATATGACAGGAAGAAGAGAGCCAGAAACCTATTCATCAACTCCCGCCATCACCCCAACTCTCATACTCTATATCATAACTCTCCTCATTTGCAGAACTATGGATATTTTCCAGAAAATAGGTAATAGCTTCTATCTCATCATCTGATAGAGTTTTAGCAAAAGGTATCATCATAGAAGATTGTTGAGATGAGGCAATCCCCTTCTGCAACTTATATAGTCTTCTTCTCAAATCCCATTTAGAACGATTAGCTAACTTAGGATATTCATGTAACCCTTTTGCATCTACTCCATGGCAACTTGGGCAACCTTTGGATAGATATAGTTTCTCTCCTTTTGAATATATATCCTCTCCAAAGAGAAGAGAGATAGCGAAAATAAGAACTACGAGAAACCTAACCATTGAAAAAACTCCTGATAGTTGGTAATTTCGATTCAAAATTTTCAAAAGAGTGATTTCCCCCCTCTTCTAATAGAATATTTCCATTTGGGAACTTCTCCAAAGCCTCTCGGTAGTCAAGCACCTCATCGCCCTTTTGAAGGAGAATTAGGAACTTGGAAATATCGGGATTATGAATCTCTATCTCTTTTAGGAAATCTAAATATTGGGTTTTGAATTCGAAAAAACTATTATCGTAGTAGTTTATCCCTTTTGGGATAGCTCTTCTCAAAATATCATAAGGTCTAATGGCTGGGTTGATTAGAACACTTTTGATATTGAACTTATGAGAGAGGTAGATAGCATAGTATCCCCCAAGAGATGAACCGATAATTCCGCCGATATTTGGACAAAACTCTATTACCTGTTCAAGAGTATCGATAGCGAGATGTGGAACATATGAGAGAGAAGGGGAAAAAACATTACTTGAACCAAAATAGTTTTTAACTACTTTGGATTTTGAACCAAATGAGCTACTACCGAATCCGTGAATATACAATATTTTCAATTGTTTTCCCTTGATTTATAAAAAAGAAGTGGTCGCCTTCGAGGGGAAATAGTTGAGAATTTGGTATCAGACTGGCTATCTCTTCTCCTGCTATTAGAGGGGTTGCTCTATCTTCTTTGCCCCAAAATATATAGGTCTCTTTCTCTCTGTTTCTGAATATCTCTCGAAAATCTTCATCAACTACATTTTTAAAAGTCTGATACATAGCTTCAGATAGCCCTTTTCCATCTTCTGAAATAAAGAGGTTTCGAAATTTGCCAAGTCCAAAAAGTTTCAAGAGTTTGAAAGTGGCTATTTTCAATTTAGTTGGAAATGATTTTTGTAGAGGGATACCAGCCGACGATAGCAAAACGAGTATTGGAGGATTTAGAAGGGTAGCTATTTTGCCCCCAAATGAATGACCAAAAACTATTTTTGGAGAAGCTCCAATATCCCATAAAAACTTTTGGATAATTTTGAAATAGAGTTCAGAATTTAGGGGATAGGGAGGTTCTCCACTCTCTCCAAAACCGACTAAATCTATATAGATATGTCTATATTCTTGAAAAGAGTTCCGAAAAGAGGAAATCATCATCTCCTTAGATGCTCCCCAGCCGTGGAGAAATAGAATATCTCTATCTCTATCCAGATTGAGAAGTGTGTAACTAATTGGAATAGAGAACCCTTGAAATTCTATCTCTCTGAGAGCCACTATTTAGCCTTTTGAATTCTCTCTATATAGTGGTAGTTGGTTGAAATAGTTCGACTTTTTGGAATTTCTATATTTTGGATAATTGAAGGGAAATCATCAAAAAGATAGTTTGCAAGACTGCCCGGAACCGAATTTATCTCATTTAGATATATCTCATCATCTATCAAAAAGAAATCACACCGAATTAGACTACCTTTAAAGAGGGGTAGATATATCTTTTGAAAACTTTTCACTATTTCACTTCTAATATCTGGTGGTATATCAGCCTCTTGAACCTCTCCATCTCTTGAAAAATCCATATATTTCTTATCAAAATCCAATATCTTATCTTTTGAAGGCTCTTCTATTTTGGATAAAACAAGCCGTTTAGTATATGTCCCAGCTATATTGAACTCTCTAACTCCCTTGATAAATGGTTCTACAATAGCGGTTTCATCATATTGAAAAGCGGTATCAAGTCCATAGCCAAGCTCTTTTTCATTCTCGACAACTGAAACCCCTATTGAGCTACCCAATCTCAGAGGTTTAATAATTAGAGGATAGGAGAGGGTAGGGGTATATTTTTCTCCTTTATGGACTATCTCATATTGAAGAGTTTTCACCCCGATAGAGTTGGCAAATAGCTTAGTATATTCTTTGTTATAGCTAATAACACTTGCTTCACGATTTGGAGAGATAGCGGGAATATTGTAGAACTCTAAAAGAGAGATGATCTTGCCATCTTCTCCA
>JYMV01014407.1_pt1 | contig 11487 bp, 9 predicted proteins | sample 338911 | NCBI WGS metagenome assembly JYMV01 (sample SAMN03354496, study PRJNA234377) | hydrothermal vent metagenome | biome: Deep sea; feature: Hydrothermal plumes at the Eastern Lau Spreading Center, Western Pacific Ocean; material: Seawater | place: Tonga | collected 2009 | depth 2000 m m
ATTCATACAAAACTAATAAATTAAGGATATGCCTTTATTTATCAGGATATAAAAACATGAACAAAGAATTAAAAAAAGCATAAAAAATCACTCCTGCCTGCACTTCTAGAATAGACTCCGTAAGTGCATTGATGATAATAATCATGATTAGCATTGCATAAATAAAATTTGATTGCCTAAAAGAATGTACCAAAGGCAATACAAGGCCAAGACACATGGACAGGAATCCAAAGATTCCCAAAGCAGCAAATGTTTGAAGAAATTGATTATGTGCGTTTAGCCCTTCATCATATACCCCTGACAAACTCTTGTCTTTATATTTACTAATCAACTCATCTTTGATGTCTCCTGTACCCACTCCAATAAGAGGATGTTCCTTAATGAGTTCCATGGCAACAGGCCAAATAAGTAGCCTCTCGGCAGTACTTTCTATTGCATTAGGATTGATATCCCCAGAATAGCTTGTAAATACATCGATGGCTTTATTTATTCTGATTTTAGACTCAGGAATAATATGCACTATAGCAAATGCAAAAATTAATACGGATGTAAAAAGAATAAGAGCTTGTCCAAATTTCTTAGAAAAAAGAAGAAATATCAAGGCGGAAAAAATAACAAAAACAAGCGTGATAAAACCACTTTTCGCCATCAATAAAACAATTAAAACAAGAAAAACTGGCATTGAGATAATATATAATGGACGCTCCCATGAGGAAATACACTCCCATTTTGTAAAAATAAAGTGCATAATCATTGCCAATGCGAGGCATAGATACATTGAATAATATGATGCATGATAATCCATTGAGAGTTTGCCATACAAAAGATTGGTAACATCACCCGTTTCAAAATATGCATTAAATCCATTTACTAGCAAAATGATTCCTGAAATCAAACACCCTCCAATGAATGAAGTTTTAATATGTTCCATTTGAAATATTGAATAAGGCCTAGATGTAAAGAACACTAAAGGAAATATTAAAAACGATAGCTTTACTTCCATATCAAACCAACCAAATTCCATATTGGACGTATAGATCAGGCCAGTTAAATGGAGCAAGTAGAATGAAATAAAAAGAAAGGCATATTTAGGTTTTATAAGATTTGAAAATCTGGATTTCAGGTCTCCACTTATAAGCCAATTCAATACGATTAGTATTATGAGAATTGGAACCACCTTCTTACTCAAAGGAAGGGAAAAAGCAATCCCAAGTAATAAATAATACTGTATCTTATGTTGTATTTTCTGGCTATACATTAATACCTGCTAGAAGTTGCTTTAAATGAACTGGGCTTTCTGTTTAGAAAGTAGAAATGTAGAATACCTTCCAGATATCCTAAACCATAACTAATATGTAATATTAAAAAAGAATACATTATTTGAAGGATAGAAATTAAGTTCATTGATTTATTTATCGCTGCAATTATACTCATCGAACAATATAGACCTAATATTAATAGATAGAACTCAATGAAAGATCCAGGGAGAAACGGAACAATTAACCCAGAAAAACAGAACAACACAAAGAACAAAGGTGCCAATTGTCTTAAGGTTGTAAGTGTTTTATGTTTTTTATTCACATAGACTTTCCAGTACCCATATTGAAAATATTGTCTGAAGAGTTTTTCATATGAGGTCCTAACATAATACCTAGCCCTGATTTCCTGAGATAGGAATATTTTATATCCTGCTTTGGTAAGCCGATAGTTAAGCTCATCATCCTGATTTCTGATGAGTTCCTCATCAAAAAACCCAACTTTTTCAAAGACTTCCTTTTTATATGCCCCAAAGGCAACAGTGTCAACGTACCCATTTTTATTACCGGTTCTAAAAAAAGCATTTCCTACACCAAAGGGAGACGACATGGCTAATGAAATAGCATTAGCAGAACCAGAAGCAATATTTTCAAGTACCCCACCAACACAACCAATATCATCTGAATTATTTAATATAGATATGCTTTTACTTATATAATCAGGCGATATCTCTGCATGAGCACCTAATATCATTATTACTGCTCCACTAGCGTTTTTTATTCCAAGGTTGAGCCCATGTGGTGTTGTTTTATATTTATTTACAAGAAGCTTAACAGAGCTATTAGTTTTAGTGTAGCCTTGAACTAATTCGATAGTTTGATCATCACTTTCCCCATCACAAACCAAGATCTCTATGGTATCGGTATTTTGATCAGAAGCTAAGATTGAATCAATACATTTGCCAATAAATTCTTCCTCATTACGGCTTGGAATAACAATTGATACTAAAGGTGTAATATTTATTTTATCTGTCTCCAAGGCTTAAAAAATCAATTAGTATTCTCTAAAGATCTGTAAGTGCTTATCAAAATTTTTTCCTGATTTGACCAGCAATATTTCAAGGATGCTTGTTTTAGCTGTTCTCTAAAAGAACCAAGGTCTTTTATGCTGATTTTATTAATTACCTGCTTAATACAATTAGCAGAGTTATTCTCAATGAGATACCCGATTTTCTCAGACCTAACAATCCTGCCCATTTCAAATAAATCAGTTGCAATAATTGGAATTCCTGCCATCATATATTCAAAAAACTTGTTGGGCAATGAATAATTGTAGCTCAAACAAGTGTTCTCAATTAAGGACAATCCCACATCTGCTGAAGATGTATATGCAATCAGCTCTTCCATTGATACCGCCTCATAATAAAATATGTTGTCGCATGTATTTGCAGCATCTATTACCAGATCTAAGCTGGGACCATACCCCAAAAATACCATTACTTTTGCTTGATTAGAGAAGCTTTTAAAGGCCTCAATCGTTGATTCAACTCCTCTCCCAAAAGTGATAGAGCCTTGATACAAAAAGATCATAGATTCAGAAGAGATGCCTAAACGTTCTCTTAGCAGGTTGGTTCTTTCACTGGGTTGATAAATTGGACAATTCAGGACTAAGGCAGTATTTATCTTATACAACCTCTCATAATCATCTGCTATACCTTGGCTTACAGTTATAAAGGCGTCAATACTTCTGATTAAAATCCTCTCTAATACTTTGAGAACATATTTTTCAATCCCAGATAGGCCATTTCTCTCCGTTTCATGTTCATGTGCATCATAAACAACCTTTACATTACGATTTGCAAACAATTTAACTATAATTCCAATTGGCAAGGCATTTAGGTCGTTGCAATGATAAATATCAAAGTCCTTGTATGATCTGAAAATACGCATTGCAAATTCCATAAATTTAAATATTTGCAATACTCTGTTTTTTGACCACTTTTTACTTGTAAGTCGAATTCTATGAACTTCAATACCAGAGACAATATCATGTTCCTTCTGACCTTCATCAAGGTATGCAAGTACCTTTACCTCATAACCATGATTTTGTAAGCTTATACACTCCTTTAGTACCCTATTATCATGCTTGAAGTTATTTAATACTATTGATGCTACCTTCATTCTTTTGAGCTATTATTGGTAAATAGCAATGGCAACAAGCTTACTGCCGGAAAGATTTTAACTGAAAAAAAAGAATTTCCGCTGATCATGGAAAACATCGCGATAAACAAAAACACTGCCAAATAGAACCAATGTTCTCTCCAGTATTTAAGAAAGTAATAGGATACCTGAGCCATAAATAGCAAAAAAGCAAATAATCCAAGAATACCTGAGTAAAGCAAGGCAGACAAGAATGGATTGTGGGGGTAATCCGGTTTATGGTGCCACCTGCCAAACTCCTTGGAATAATCTCCAATATAATCAAACCCAGATCCTATTATTTTACTTGAAAAAGGATATTCGCTATACAGCTTTAGTGCATACTTCCACCTTAATAATCGACTCGCCACACCTTTTTTATTTATTGCCTTTAACTGGTCTGTCTTTAACGTTGAGGGCTCCCCCCAGAGAGATGCGTAATAATCATTTATATTAATATCAGAATTGATAATGGTCATGTACCTAAAGGAAACTACTGTAATATCCTCTTTAAATAGTTGATAGTCAATCCCTGACATTTCAATCATTGGACTTAACACATAGCTAATCTGCTTGAAAGTAATCTGTGATACAACCAAGCCTAGAATACCAATAATACTTATAAACAGTATTAAACGAACTTTTGAAACTCTAAACCAACGAAATAACCATTTTACAGCGGATACTATTATAATAAAACCACACAAAATGGCTAATACAACTATTCCCCGCCTTGACCCAGCCAATACCACATTTAATATAATAAGGATTGAGAATAGGTAATACCAGTTTTTTTTTAGCAATGCATCCTTTATATGTATAAGGTATATACAAGCACATAATCCAATGATCCCTCCTAAAGCATAATAATTGCAATCACTTATCAAAGCACTTCCCCAGGGATATCCATCTTCAATCTTGAATACACTATATTCAACACCTTTCAGCATGCTAAAGAATTTGAATAGTCCGATAAAAGAAATCAGTGTAATAAAAACTGCGGTATATCTTATAAAAAAGACAGAAAATCTAGCAAAATCTTTTTTCTCTCTTATATATGATATCAATAAAAGACCAAACATGGTAAGAAAACCCATATTTCTCAGATCTCTGATTGCTAAATCATGGTGAATTTTGGAATTAACAAAACCCAGAACAAATAATCCACATACTGATAAATAAACTAAAAACGATTTTGGCAAATAGAACTTCTTTCTTTTAAAAATGGAGTAAATGAATAATGCCAGAACGTAGGGACCAAAAACAGGAATATGATAAGGAAATGAGATTCCAACAACAAGAATAATTAGCGCAATGGCCAACATCTCGATTTCATATTTTTCAATTCTGTTCAGCATTATTCTGCTAGCATTGGCCTTTATGTAATTTTCCATAATACAAATGCCATCAATATATAAATTGAAGAGTAGGATAAAGATAGCATCGTTACGATCTCAATAGAATTTATTGTTCCCGAAAAAACCACTAATAAAATAGCCATTAAGAGTGCGGACTGAATAAGCGCATAGGTCCTCTGATACTCCAAAATATAAAAAATATGAGTCATTGGCCCCACAACAAAACCCAACCAGAAATAGGGAGCTAAAACTTTTGCATATTCGCCTGCCTCCCTCCATTCTTCACCAAAAGTAAAGGCAAACAAACTAGGTGCGTAAAGGTAAAAAACCGTAAAAAAGGGCAGAGAAAACAATGCAAGGGTCGTAATAGATTTAACGAAAAGACCTCGGCAAGAATTATTTCCTGCAACAAGCTCAGCAGCTCTTTGTTTAAAAACATCCCCAAAGGAAGTAGAGATAATGGTCAAGGGGGTTTTTATCACCCTTTGAGACAATGCATATAAACCAATAAACCCAGTTCCAAGGATTGACGACAATAAAATATTAGGGAGCTGAAATGCTGATATATTAAACATGTTTCCAAAGACCATAAGTCCCGGAAAAGCCTTGTATCTAACAGCTTGAGACTTAATATTAGAAGTATTGATATAAACGCATAGCTTTCCGTCATGTTTAATAAACCTGGTAATCAATATAAGAACAGCCACAAACTGACCAATTATGGTACTGCATATTAATCCAAAACCATTTCCGCTAGATAACCCAATAAATAAATTTGAAGTTCCTGTTGTTCCTGCCTGGCAAACCTTTGAAACAGCCATGATTTTAAACTTTTTCTTCCTCGTATGCCAATAGTTGAATGACTGGAAGAGACCAACAAGAAACAAAGACAAAGGAACCAAGTATAGCCACAAACCTTCTGTAGTATCATTAAGTAATTCTTGGATTTCCTCCCTGAAAAACAAAATGCCAAGCAAGGTAAATAAACTTACAACCATGGTAATTAAAAGCGCTATGGCGACAATATTAATTGCATCTTCATCTTTTTCAGGTAACAAGACAGCCAATTCATATTTAGCTGTAACTATTATGCTTCCAATTGCTACAATTGACGAAAAGATAAAAAACACACCAAAGTCTTCAGGTGAGAAAAGTCTTGTTAAAATAGGTGAGATGGCAAAAGGTATTGCTTGTGCAAGCGTAGTCCCAGTTAACAGGGTCAATACATTTTTAGTGAATTCAGATCTTGAAACTATCTTTCTAACCATATAAATCCTGACTAATAAGCCATTTTATCACCTTTGATACCATTTATCACGGTAAGAAAAATAATTTTAATGTCCAGCAAGAATGACCAATTCTCCAGATACCACACATCTGTTCTCGCCCTTCTGTACATCTGGTCTGAATCTTTTGTTTCTCCTCTGTAACCTCTAACTTGAGCCAATCCTGTAATACCAGGCTTAATAAAATGGCGAGCCATAAACCTGTCGATTATTTTCGAATATTCTTCTGTATGTTTTAACATATGGGGACGAGGGCCAACAACAGACATGTTTCCAATCAGGACATTAAAAAATTGAGGAAGCTCATCTAAGCTAGTTCTTCTGAGAAAATGACCTATTCTTGTTATACGAGAATCGTCTTTACTGGCTTGAAGATTATCGGCCTGATTATTTACGGTCATTGTACGAAACTTCCAACACCAAAACTCACGGTTAACTTTCCCTGATCTCTTTTGGCGAAAGAAGACTGGCCCTTTTGAAGAAAATTTTATTAAGATCGCAATTAAAGGTGTAAGCCAAGACATAATAAATAAAATAACAAACAATGAAAACACAATATCAAAAGCTCTTTTAATAAAACTGGAAAACAAATTTTCTAAAGGTTCTTTTCTTCTTAATAACACAGGAATGTCTTCATAAAAGCTCAGGTCAACTTTTCTATTGTAAAACCCCCTAAAGTCTGGGACTATTTTAAATCTGGCTAAATTATTATCTGCTATAGTCATTAAATTTCTAATTTTCTCTGTGTTGGATAGAGGAAGTGCACAAAAGATTTCTTCTACATTATTGGTTTTTATATAAGCTTCAAATTCACTTATTGAGCCAAGCATAATTATGTTTTCAATGTCATCGGAATTTTTATCGTCAACAAACCCCAGAAAGTTGAATCCATACTCCTGATTCTCATCAATAAATTTCTTTATCTCAATACCAATTTGATTTGCTCCAATAATTATCGTATTCCTGGTATTAATACCCTGGGCACGTGCAACGCGCATTATTACAAGAGAAGATAAACGGAAAATAATTAATAATATTCCAAAATACAGGTATGAGTATAAAAGGAATTGCCTCGACATATACTGAGCCTCTTTTAAAGAAACCAAGACAATAGCCACAATAAGCATATGTAATATCACCGATTTTATTAGGTTGATTATTACCTTTTCTAAACTAACCACCCTATAGATCTCATATATCTTTAGCATATAAGAGACTAATAGCCAAATCAAATTAAAGATAACAATAAGGAAAATGTACTTTTCTGTAATTGAATCTCGATTGTAATAAACGTCAAAAAAATTACCGAAACGAGTAAAGGAGGCCAAACAAAATGCAATATTTAGCAGAAATAAATCTCCTAACAGGAAAACAGTTCTAATCAGTTTAGAATAACGATCTTTCACGGAAAATGCTCTTTTGATAAAAGTAGCGATAATTTAAAGAACCATTTATATCAGGATGCCCTTAAATTAATATTTATACTTTTATTTAACATCATATATACTATAAAAACATACTTTTGTTCCTTAGGAACACACTTATTTATTAACAAATCACGTGTGAATAAATGTCAGAATATAATGTGATAAAAGAATCCAAAATTCTTGTGACTGGCGGCGCGGGGTTTATCGGTTCAAATTTATGTGAAAACCTTTTGCAAAATGGGAACCAGGTGGTATGTTTTGATAATTTCTCAACAGGAAAAAGAGAAAATATAAACCAATTCTTAAAAAATAGTGACTTCAACTTAATTGAAGGTGATATTAGAAACCTACAAGATTGCCAGGTCGCAATCCATGAGGTAGATATTGTGTTGCACCAGGCTGCTCTTGGTTCTATTCCAAGATCCATTGAAGACCCAATAACAACAAATGAGGTTAATATCAATGGTTTTTTAAACATGCTTATTGTCTCAAGTGACGCTGGAGTAAAGCGATTTGTATATGCATGCAGTTCCTCAACCTATGGTGATCATCCTGATCTTCCTAAAGTTGAAAATATAATAGGAAGACCTTTATCCCCTTATGCCATTACCAAATATACTAATGAGCTATACGCAAAGGTATTTTCTGAAATCAGGGGACTTGAAACTATTGGTTTGAGGTATTTCAATGTTTTTGGACCAAGACAAGCCACTGATGGAGCCTATGCTGCAGCCATTCCCAAATTCGTAAAGAATCTGATCAATCATGAATCTCCAATTATTTATGGAGATGGCGAACAGTCTAGGGACTTTACCTACATTGAAAATGTTATCCAGATGAATAATCTTGCTGCAACTACAAGTAATAAAAAAGCGCTTAACGAAATTTATAATGTAGCATATGGCGATAGCTCAACGATTAATGAACTATTAAGTTCACTTAGGGACTTACTTTCAAATTTTGACAAAAAAATTAATGAGGTAGTGCCTGAGTATCAATTAGCAAGAAAAGGAGAAGTTAGACATTCTCTAGCCTCAATTAAGAAAGGTGAAACTTTATTAGAATACCAACCTCGTTTCAGTTTATCTCAAGGACTAAGCAAGGCTATACCGTGGTATTGGGATTATTTTGCAAATAACAAATAATACTAATCTATCACATTGTTATTTAATTTAAAGATTAAATTATGGATTTAAAAGGCAAAAGGATATTGGTAATTGGTGGTGCAGGGTTTATTGGCTCACATGTAATTGACCACTTATTATTAGAAGATATAAAAGAGGTGATTATATATGACAATTTTACAAGAGGCAGAGCCGACAATATTGAAGAAGCATTAAAGGATCCACGATGCAAGATCTTTGACCTTGGAGGGGATATTTTACAAACAGATATATTAGATAAAGCTATGGAAGGAATTGATGGTGTTGTGCTTTTGGCTGCAATGTGGCTTCTTCACTGTTACGACTATCCGAGAAGTGCCTTTGACGTTAACGTAAGAGGAACATTTAATGTGATTGAATCAGCCGTAAAAAATAATGTAAAAAGGATTGTTTACTCTTCTTCTGCTTCCGTTTATGGAAATGCTGTAGAGATTCCCATGACTGAAAACCATATTTACAATAACGACACCTTTTATGGAGCAACTAAAATTGCAGGAGAACATATGTTCAAATCATTGGGAATAAGATATGGATTTGAATGGGTAGGCATGAGATATATGAATGTATATGGGCCCAGACAGGATTATCAAGGAGCTTATATTGCAGTGATGCACAAGATCCTGGACAAACTGGCCAAAGGTGAAAAACCTTTGGTATTTGGTGATGGATCTCAACAATATGACTTTGTTGCTGTTGAAGATTGTGCCAAAGCAAATATCTGTGCGCTCAAGGCTGATGTTTCGGGAGAATGCTATAATGTTGGAAGGGGAATTGGAACTTCTATCTTAGAATTGACCAAATTATTAATCCGTCTTTCTGGGAAAGAAAGTGAAATCCAATATGAACCGGAAGGATTGACTTTTGTAACAAACAGGATAGGCAGTATTGGTAAGGCTGAAAAAGATCTAGGATATAAATGGAGCATTGACCTTGAAGCGGGGATGCAAAAACTTATTGACTGGAGAAATTCACATTCCAAGGCCCTCGAAGCCCGAAGAGAAAAATTGAAAGTTTAATTACCTCAACCTATTTAAAGGCAATTCGCTAGATACAATTACAATAAACAAAAATATTGTTAACATTATTAATAGTGAACGGTCTATTTTCTTTCTATTCAAGACTCGGTCTTGATATTTCCTTGTTTCCTCCAACGCAAGAACACTGAAATTTTCACCATAGTTAAGACAAGGGGAATTATCAAATACGGAAAAGTCACCAGCCTCAGGGTTTATGAATCTTGGGGATTCGTATGCATTTCCCCTACCTTTTAATATGTCTAAGTCTGATAAAGAATAGGATATTTCAAGTCTAGATAGTTTATCCTTATAAACTGACATCGAAACAGAATTTGAAATCACAGTATTGAGAATGTTGGCCGTACCTCCACCCATGCCATAATTCTTCTCAAAGCAAGCAATACCAATATTGTTCTTATAAAAAATCGTTTTGTCAATATCAGCAAACGAATTACTATCCTTCACCCCTACTCCCTGGTTACATTCTGTAATCACATTGTGAAATATCCGGGTTGTAGACCCTTGACCAACAGAAATGCCTTTGTCATAACAGTTACTAATACGGTTGTCTTCAATCAACACATCAGTACTTCCTTCACCTAAATCAATCCCATCACTATTAAATCCCCTGAAATCATATATATGATTACCTCGGATAATACCATTTGTTATCCCATCAAAGTCGATACCATCAGTCTCTGGTTCCTTGTTACCCCTTAGATCGCAATTTTCAACAAGGCCAGAACCATATTTTAAATTGATAATATCTGAAGACACGTGGGTTTGCATAGTACTGTTCCTGATCTCTACATGCCCATATTCTGCATACACAGGCTGGCCATATACCTGATTTACAATACACTCATCCATTTCCAAATCAGAATGGTACGCATTTATGGCTGCAAGGTACCGATCCTTATCATTACCATGTGTTGCATCTTTCAAGACTAAATACTTCAATACATTCTTCTCGCTGGCATTTTCAAAACACAATGCTCCCCATCGTTCACTACCAGTAAATTGGTTTGCTTGTATAACAGCTGGTGACCCAGCAGACCCCTGGACCTCTAACCCTCCGTATACAACAATATCAGCATTATTCTGCATAAGTAATGTAACTCCATTTGAAATACTTAAAATAACCCCACTATCAACAATCAAATCATCATCTACATAATATGGTTGACCAGTATTGCTTAAATAGGTGTCTTCCTTGATCCTTTTCGGCAAGGCTATGTGATCAGTTGGCTGGAATACTGCCTCAATATATGCAGATTTGCTAAGGGTAACGGTTGTTGAGCGTTTCTTTCCTTGCAAATCCCCTCTCCACTTATTAAATTGATATCCAGGGTCAGGAATGGCAGTCATATGAAAAGGAATATCCCTAAAATAAGTCCCAGAAGGATCGAATGGAATATCACAATTATTGATGACGATTCTGCCATTATCAGCTTTCAACTCAATCTCAATCACCCCATTCAATTCAAATTTATTGTTAATATTTGCTCTCATCATATTTGGCCGCTTATCTGCAAAATATCGCATCTTATTCAGGAAGTTCTCCCAATCATCCATAGATCCTAAACCACAACTCCATGAACAAGAGTCCTTCCACCGATTTATGTGACGAGGCATTTCTGAACCTATGTCACCTGATAAGCTATCAATATAATGATTTACTCTCACTTCGCGGAATACTGTATTGAGAAGCAATGCTGCACGTTGAATAAGGTCATTTTAAGTATTTCAAATGGAGTTACAGTACTTATGCAGGATAATGCT
>JYMV01024769.1_pt1 | contig 11484 bp, 9 predicted proteins | sample 338911 | NCBI WGS metagenome assembly JYMV01 (sample SAMN03354496, study PRJNA234377) | hydrothermal vent metagenome | biome: Deep sea; feature: Hydrothermal plumes at the Eastern Lau Spreading Center, Western Pacific Ocean; material: Seawater | place: Tonga | collected 2009 | depth 2000 m m
CTCACCACACCCCACCAACACCACGGCTGCGATTGTTGTGAGTAGGAGGTGTTTCATTGTGAATATTGATTTTGGTTACTCGACCATTTTGACTCGGTAGAACCATTGGGGTGGATCGTGGTCTCTATCTTCATCAAACCTAACCGTGTCTCCCGCACCGGTGTAGGTTCTGATCGGCTCCCAGTTCAGCAAGTCAAATGAATCCTGAACCTCGTAGACCTTTCCTTCCTTCGCATCAAAGCTGAATGCAAAGCGCCCATGCTGCACCAGGCGAGGCATCAGTTGGTTCAGTTGGTGTTTGCGGAGGAGATCGGCGATTTCTTTTTTGGCGGCTTTGAGTTCCGGTGAATCAGCTTCATTTACCTTTTCGGCCCAATCTAGCGGTGTTTTGCCATAATCATCCTTCGCATTCACATCCGCACCTTTGGCGATTAGCAGTTCGATGACTTCCTTGCGACCTTCCCATATCGCATCATGCAAAGGAGTCCGTTCAAACCAATCACTCTTCGCATTCACATCCGCACCGTTGTCGATTAGCAGTTCGACGACTTCCTTGTGACCTTTCCAAGCCGCACGGTTCAAAGGAGTCCCGACAAAATTATCATCCTTTGCATTCACATCCGCGCCTTTGGCTATGAGTAGTTCGGCGATTTCATTTTGACCGTAAAAAGCCGCCTCATGCAAAGGAGTAAATCCAACACTATCCTTCGCATTCACATCCGCACCTGCGGCGATGAGTAGTTCGGCGATTTCCTTGTGACCTTCCTCAGCCGCAATATGCAAAGGTGTCCTTCCCCAAAGGTCATCCTTCTCATCCACATCAACGCCATTGTCCAGTTCTGCTTGGACACCCTCAAGGTCACCGTTCCAAACAGCACTGTGAATTGGATCAGCGAAAGCGGTTGTGGCCAGTAGCGAGGTAACTGCGAGTGTTAGGAGCTGTTTCATTTCCCTTCGGCTTTCAATTCTTCACCCGTCTTGCCGCCGTGTTTGCGGATCACCACCAAAGGAAGGAAGGGTCGGGGCGCCGGTTGACCCACGTGGCATCGTAGTCCAAGGGAAAGACGAAAAGTGCGACATGTCCATCACCGTACATCATGTTCCAACCACGCTTGCCCTTGTTATTATGCCAAATACTTTTGTGGCCATTTTTTCCGGCGATGCGACCGTCACCAGAGTCCCGGTTTCCCATCCACGGCCAATCGCCTTGAATGATTTTCGTGCTCGGTCTCACAGCAATCTCTGCCCCCCTAATGGGTCTGGCCGAGGCTGTTCCCTTCGGTGCCAAACTGTTCGCCGTCACATGCTTGACACCAAACCAATCAACGGCCCACATCGGGAGATAACTGTTTCCCCACCCGTCATAACAACTGGGATCTGACTCTTGAGGCCAATAACTGTCGCCATTATCCGATGGACACCGAAAGGTCAAGGCCGTCGGGGCATACACATTCAAGGGCCGATTGATTTCGACATTCCTGTCGTGGACAATGGGCCTACCCTTCGGTCGCTCCAACCCACCTACGTTTCCCCAGTCGCCATGGACTGGAAACCGGTCGGAGTTGTCGTCGGTGTATAGATGATACCCTATGTATATCTGCTTTTGGTTAGCGATGCAGAGTGCCCCTTTGGCCTTGACCTTTGCTCGAGCAAGGGCTGGAAGAAGCAAACCCGCAAGGATTGCAATGATGGCGATTACAACCAGTATGAATGCTTTTGTTTGTTTCATGAGAATAGTAAATTCATCCCAGTGTAGTCTGAATTAAGTCGTGCCCGGACAAAGTCGCAGAAATAGCTGAGCAATGCTGGCTGGGTTCACGGTCGCAAAAACGAGACGATGGTTCGCCACTTGATCATGTCGAGAGAGGGTGGAAGTGCCCACAGATTGCGGTCAAACGCTTTAGGGGTTGTGCTAAATGTGACGTGCCCGTCTCCCCAAAGGGCGTTTAAGCCCGACGGGTTCTTGTTGCTAGTGTGGGGTAAGGTTTCCCAGGTGTAAATAACGTCCGTTACGATGGATCGGTCGGCGACCAGTTGAAATTGCTTTCGGGCCACACGGGTCCACCCCAGGTTCTTTTCTTTGGGATTTGTCGAAAGAACGCCAGACTGCGGGAAGTAATTGTAACCCATTCGCACGCGCCCATGATAGACCATGGGCCACGGGACGTTCTTACTCTCATAATATTTTTTCATGGCTGGTTCAGCGCCGCCAGATGGATCGAAAAGCTGGGGCAGACTTGGACAGTAGAAAAGTCGTCCGTCTGGTATGTATTTGGGGTAAAGGTATCCAAGATTCCAGTGTTGTTCCAGATCAGCGGGCTGACCTTCGCTTCGACCTGCTCCTTCGAAAATCACATAGGCATACCAAGGATTGGCACCAGGGCGCTTTTCCGGGTCAAAGGCAGGAAGGGGAAGTTCGTCTTCATTGTCATTGGCATACAGAAAGAGCCCGATGCCTATTTGTCGCAGATTATTCGCACAGGAGATTCGTTTAGCCTTCTCCTTGGACTGGGACAATGCCGGCAACAGCAAAGCCGCAAGAATGGCGATGATGGCAATCACCACCAGTAGCTCAATGAGCGTGAATGCCCGTCTTGATTCGGCTTCGGCTTTCATTTGCCTTCAGCTTTCAAGTCTCTCGCCCTCTTGGCTCCATGTTTGTAGAGAAGGGCGGCGGTTTCTTCATCTCTGAACCTATCAAGCGGTGTTAAGCCTTCATCATCTATCGCATTCACATCCGCACCGGCAGCCAGCAGGTCCTTCTCAAGCCCATCAGGTTGCCCTGTAAAATCGCCAGAAATGCCCTTGAGGGGCCTTAGAGCATCCACCTTACCTGATTTCCCAGCCCTTGCGAACTGCTTCTCTGATGTACTGTTGAGCGGCATCGTTACCTATCGCTTTCAGGTTCTTGGAGTCCCATTGGAATCCGCCACCCGCTCGATAGGCGACATTGCCGAGCAACACCGTTTCTGTGAGTGGACCCGAGTAGTCGAAATTACATGTTGCCGTTTTCCCACCTTTGCACGCTGCGATCCACTCCTTGTGAAATCCAGGCGAATCGGGAATCGATTGTTCGGGTGCGCTTAAGTTCGAGAACTTTTCTTCGGGGTAGAGTTTGTAGGTTCCGAATCCGCATACCAGGATACCTTCTGTACCGACAAAGACATTGTTGGCGCCCTTGAGGGAGAGGTTCCTATCCTTCAGAATCTGGGGGCCGCTGCCGGTGTGATACCAATGCAGTGTGACGTCTCCGCGGTTGCCTTTGGCTGGGTACATGAAACTGGTCGTCATCGACTTTGGCGTGGTCTGCGGATGTACCTCGGGGCCGCTTCCTTCAACGCGTGTCGGATAGTCCAGCTTTAGAGACCAGAAGGGGATATCAAGGGTGTGACATCCCCAGTTGCCTGTTTCGCCGGTACCGAAGTCCCACCAGAATCGCCAGTTGTAAGGGCAATAGGCTTTGTTGTAGTCACGTTCCGGAGCCGACCCCAACCAGACGTCCCAGTTGAGATGCGAGGGGACCTTCTGTTTGTCCTTGGGTATACTTGGCATTCCACGATTACCACCAACCCAACTGTGAACTTCCGTCACTTTCCCGATTACCCCAGCGCGGATCAGTTCGACGACTCGGTGTACATTACCGATCGTGTGCCGTTGTACACCCAACTGGGTCGCCAGATTGTTCTTGGCGGCCAGTTCCGTCATTTTGCGAACCTGCCACACATTGTGTGCCATCGGTTTTTCGCAATAGAGGTGCTTGCCAAGCGACATGGCAATCATCGACGGATTGAAATGCGAATGGTCCGGCGTGCTGACAACGACGGCATCGATATCTTTTTCCATTTTGTCGAACATGACACGATAGTCGCTAAACTTCGCCACTTTGGGGAATTGACCGAAGCCCTTTGCACCTCGTTTTTCGTCGACGTCACACAGGGCGACGATATTTTGGCTGGAGACTCCCCGCAAATTCGATCCTCCCTGTCCTCCGATGCCGATCAACGCAACATTCAATTTCTCATTTGGCGAGTCAACCGCTCGAGAGACTGTTTTACCTGTCAGGCAGATCCCAGTGCTCGCGGCCATCATCTTCATCGCATCACGGCGGTTGATTGTACGTTTCATGAAATCGGCTTTCTGGGTAAGAGTGTAGCGATGTGCCTTCATAATGAAATCTGGTGGAAACATGAGTTTTTCGTCGTCAACAGTCAAACCCCAAAGGATTGGTCAAGCGTGATCAGCGAGCCGGGGAGTGTGAAACCGTAAGGCTATCCCATCAGGCCGGGGATGGGTTCACCGTGATAGATTTTGTGCGGCTGGCCGGCTGAGTCCTGCCACATCATTTCCGGCGGGATGCCCAACGCCTGATAGATGGTGGCCCCGAGGTTTTCCGGCATCTGCGGATCAGCGGCCGGGTAGCCGCCGAGCTTGTCCGAGGCGCCGATCACCTGTCCGCCCCGCACGCCGCCTCCGGCGAAGAACACCGTCTGCACGGCGCCCCAGTGGTCTCGCCCGGGCAGTTTGTAGGACTTGGGCAGCAGCGAGATCTTCGGCGTGCGCCCGAACTCGCCGGCCATCACGATGAGCGTCTCATCGAGGAGCCCCCGCGACTGCAAGTCATCCAGCAGCGCCGACACCGCCCGGTCGGTAGGTGGGAAGAGATAATTTTTGAGGCTGGGAAAGGCATTGCCGTGGGTGTCCCAGGCCTCGTTGTTGCCGAGGTTCACCTGCACGAGGCTCACCCCGGCTTCCACCAGTTGCGCGGCCATCAGCAGGCTCCAGCCAAAGGCATTTTTCCCGTATCTTTCCTGAAGTTTGTCCTCGACGTTGAGCACGTCGAACGCCTTTTGCGTCTTTTCATCCGAGAGCAGTGACACGGCCATCTGCCGGTAACGGTCAAACTGCTCCACCTCGGCCGCCGTCTCCAGAAAGGCCCGCTGCCGGTTGAGTTGCCGGAACAGCTCCAGCCGGCTGGCAAACCGCCCCTTGCCCAGTCCCTGCGGCAGGGTGAGATTGGGCGCCTGGAATTTCAGATTGGCATCCTCCAGTTTGCCCTTCGCATGATGAAACAGGTAGTCGGGATACGCGCCGTAATGCTCGGAGTGAAACGGCGAGGCTTCGAGGAACCATGGGTCGCGTTGTTCGCCCATCTGCCCCCCGAACTGCCCGGGGATGGTTCGCCCAGTGCGGTGCACGATTCGATCCGGCAACACGATGGCCGGCGGCAGGTTGTTGCGCGGCCGCAGCCGGTCATTGGCGATGGCTGCGATGGAGGGCCAGTCGGTTGGCTTCGGCTTGCTGCCGTCGAACCCGGTCGGCAGCGGCGTGCGCCCGGTGAGCATCACGTGGTGCCCCTCTGAGTGCTCGATGTAGGGATGAGTCAATGACCGGCAGAGCGCCCACTTTTCACTGCGCTGGGCCAGCATTGGCAGGTGCTCGCAAATATGAATGCCGGGTGTTTTTGTGGGGATGGGGTTGAACTCCCCACGCACCTCCTTGGGGGCGTTTGGCTTCATGTCGAAGCTGTCGTGCTGCCCCAGCCCACCGGAGAGGAAAATGTAGATGACCGACTTGGCGCGCCCGGACTTGGGCGTGTCTGCCATTGCCCGCAGCGGGGTGAGATGATTCCCCCCAAGTCCAAGCAGCCCGATCGACCCGGCCTGGATCGCGACTCGCCGCGACATGCCTGGGTGTTCGGGAAATGAAGCTGCCTGCATAAGCCTTATGGTTTTGTGATCCGGAGTAAACAGGTCACGGTGCCGGCCGCACCTGTCAATATGATGTCGCGGCGAATTAGAATCCACACAACCTGATCATGCAAACTTTAACAGCTGTATCTGTCCGCTTTACTTTCGCCTCTTCGCCACTCAATTTCTGCCAAGCGCCATGTCATTATCGCGGTTCACACTGCCGGTTTTATTAGCTGCAGCCAGTGCTCATGCGGCATCCCGGCAAGTCTCGTTTCAACACGAGATCCTGCCGGTGCTGACGCGTCAAGGCTGCAATGCCGGCACCTGCCACGGTTCGCCCAGCGGCAAGGGAGGGTTTGCCCTCTCGCTTTTTGCCTTCGATGCGGCGGCGGATTATGCCGTGCTCACCCGCGATCTGTTGGGGCGTCGGGTGGATGTATTTACCCCGTCGCTCAGCCTTATCCTGCGCAAACCGAGCACCGCACTAGCGCATCGCGGCGGACTCAAGCTCCCACGGGACAGCCGCGAATACCGCATATTGCGCGACTGGATCGATCAGGGCGCGCGCACCGATCCGCCGGGCACCGCCCGCTGCGAAGGTATCGAGGTCACGCCGGGCACGGCGGTCGTGTTGCGCTGGCCTGAGCCGGTTCAACATCTCCGCGTCACCGCCCGTTTTGAAGACGGCAGTCAGCGCGACGTCACCCACCTTGCCAAGTTTACCAGCTCGGACGAGGCCATCCTCGAGGTCGATTCCGGCGGCCGCGTGGCGGGTCGTCGGCGCGGACAGGCGGCCGTCATGGTTCGCTACCTTGAGCATGTGGCGGCGCTGCCGTTCACTCTTGTGAAACCCGCCCCCGGCTTCCACTGGGTCGTTCCATCCTCAGCCAACTACATCGACACCCATGTCCATGCCAAGCTCCGTGAGTTGCAGTTCACGCCTTCGGGATTGTGCAGCGACAGCGAATTTCTCCGGCGCGTGCATCTGGACCTCACCGGCATGCTGCCCACCGCTGCCGAGGCGGGGATATTTTTGGATGACGAAACTTCGGGCAAACGCGCCCGGCTGATCGACACGCTGCTGGCCCGGCCCGAGCACGCGGTCTTCTGGGCGCAGAGATGGGGCGATTTGCTGCGGGTCAACCCCGCAAGACTCCAGGCCAAGGGTGTGCAGGCCATGCACCGGTGGCTGGTGGACGCCATGGCAAGCAATATGCCGCACGACCGTTTTGCCCGTGCGCTGCTCACCGCCAGCGGCGACACGTTCACGAACGCTCCGGCCAATTACTTCCGCGCCGCCTCCAGCCGTGACGACGCGCTGGAGACAACCACCCAGCTATTCCTCGGCGCACGCCTGGCCTGTGCGAAGTGCCACAACCACCCGTTCGATCGCTGGACGCAGGATCATTACTATGGCATGGGCGCTTTTTTTCACCGCGTGCAACGCACCACGGTGGACAAAAAAAAGGGTGGCAAGGGCGAGGTGCTGGTGGGCACCGCCAGTGAGGGCGAGGTGACTCATCCGCGCACCGGCCGCACGATGGCGCCTTGGCTTCCGGGCCGGGGCGAAGTCAGCGTGCCGAGGGGAACCGATCGTCGCGCGGTTTTCGCCGACTGGCTGACCCGCCCGGACAATCCGTGGTTTGCCCGCGCGGCAGTCAACCGCATCTGGGCCTACGTGATGGGCCGGGGCATCGTGGAGCCGGTGGATGATTTTCGCGACTCGAACCCCCCCGTGAACGGCCCGTTGCTTGAGGCGTTGGCGAGGGATTTCGCGGAGCATGGCTTTGACCGCGGGCACCTGTTGCGGGTCATCCTCAACAGTCGCACCTATCAGGCCAGTTCCCGGTCGACTCCCGCCAACGCGGAGGATCGCCAGCTCTTCTCCCACTATCAGCCGCACCTGCTGACGGCGGAACAGTTGCTCGATGCAGTCTGCCGGGTGACCGGCTTGGCCGAGAGTTTCGACGGCCTGCCGGCGGGCACGCGCGCCATCGCGCTGCCTTCGCCGCAGATGAACCATGCTTTCCTCAAGACCTTCGGGCAGCCCTCTCGCGACACGGCCTGCACCTGCGAGCGAGGCAGCGAGCCGCAACTGGCGCAGGCGCTCGAGTTTTTGAGCGGCAACCTGGTGCACGGCAAACTGGAGTCCGGGGACAACCGCTTCCGCAAGGCGCTGGCCGCCGGGAAAAGTGATCACGAAATTGTGGAGGAACTCTACTTGGCCGCGCTGTCACGACCGCCGTCAAAGGAGGAGCGCGAGTTTGCGCGGCGGCACATTGCCAAGTCCAACAATCGCGCGGTGGCACTGGCCGATGTGTGCTGGGCGATCCTGAACACCAACGAGTTTGTGTTCCAGCATTGATGAAGGCGCAAATCCGCGGACTTGTTCCCACAAAAATGTTTCCGAAAATTACCAGTCTCCACACCTTCGTTTTGGCCGTCCTGTTTCTCACAACGGCGCTGACCGGACGCGCGTCGCCGGTGAGTTTCCGCAGTGAGATTGCGCCGCTGTTGCTGGCGCAGTGTCAGGGCTGCCACGGGGCAGAGAAGGCGAAGGGCGACTACCGGGTGGACAGTTACACGGAGTTGATGCGGGCCTTGGAGGAGGAACCGCCGCGAGTCCAGGCAGGCAAACCGGCGGCCAGCCTGATTCTTCAGTTGCTCAGCTCGGAGGAAGCCGACGATCGGATGCCGCAAAAGTCCGCCCCGCTCGGGGCCGGACAAATTGAGTTGGTGCGGCGCTGGATCGGGGAGGGGGCATCGTTTGATGGCGATGACCCGGATGCGGCGCTGGTGCAGGTCATTCCCGTGCGGCGGCACGAACCGGCCCCGGCAAAGTATCCCCGGCCGATGCCCATCACGGCGCTCGAATTTTCTCCGGATGGCCGGGAACTCGCGGCCAGTGGATTGCGGGAAATCACCCTCTGGAATCCGGCCACCGGCGGGCTGGTTCGGCGCATCCCGAACATGGCCCAGCGAACCCTGGCACTGGCGTGGAGCCCGGACGGGAAACAACTGGTGGCGGCCGGCGGCATCCCGGGCGAACTGGGTGAGGCTCGGGTGTTTGACCCAGACACGGGTGAACTGCTGGCGGTGGCGCATCGCTCCGGTGATGTGGTGCTGGATGTGAGATATGACGGCATCGGCGCCATGTTCGCGGTGGCAGATGCCGAAAACCGGATCGCGATTTACAACTCGGCCGACTTTTCCCGCCGCCGCCTGATCGACAACCACGCCGACTGGGTGCTGGCACTGGCATGGAGTCCGGACGGGAAGTTTCTGGCTTCCGCCAGCCGCGACAAGACGGCGAAAATTTTTGAAGCCAAAAGCGGCGAGGCAATCAGCACGTATAGCGGGCACAGGGCGGAGGTGTTCGGGGTGGCGTTTCGGGCGGACGGCCAGCAGGTTTTCAGCACGGGGCGCGACGGGAAGATCCACGTTTGGAAGGCGGGACTGGCGGACACAACCGGCAAACGGTTTGGCGCGGAAAAGGTGGCGGAACTCGGCGGGCTGGGACGGGCGATGGCCCGGCCGCGAATGGTGGCCGACCGGCTGTTTACCCATGCGGATCCGGGTAGGGTGCGGCAGCACGATGCCGACAGCCGCAAGCTGCTGCGGGAATTTGATGGAGCAGGGGATTGGGTGCAGTCGCTGGCACATCACGCGCCCGGCAACCGGCTGGCCACCGGCGGCCACGATGGCCGGGTGCTGGTTTGGGACACGCAAACGGGAAAACTGCTGAGCGAGTTCGTGGCGTCGCCGGGCCGGTGAAGAGTCAATCTTGGCATAACGTCGCTGGGACGCCAGCAAGGTCACCGGTCTTGGCAGCATTGTGAATCGGGCCCGCAAAGGCGGTTGTGCCCAAAAGCACGGCTGCGATTGTTGTGAGTAGGAGGTGTTTCATTTGCCTTCAGCTTTCAATTCTTCACTTGTCTTGCCGCCGTGTTTGCGGAGGAGATTGGACATGACGAGGTTTTTAATGACAGCCCGCAATCTGGTTTTCAGTTCCCCTTGAGATCGTTGTTGCGGATGTTCCGCAGCTTGCCTGTCATCTGGGCCTTGAAGCGAGCCACAGTTTCTTGGTGGGCAGGATGTTGAGCGAGGCTGGTGTACTGGTGCGGATCCTTTTTTATGTTGTAGAGCTCAATGCCTTTAGCACCATTTTCCCCGTACTGGATGTAGGCCCACTCATCCTCACGTAAAAGAAAGCCGCTGCGCATAGGGGCTACGGAAAAGGCGGCAGTGCGCACGGTGTGCTTGGGGTCATCAAGCATTTTGGAGATATCCTTACCCTGCAGGCGCGATTGGGTGGGCAGACCGCAGAGGGCGGAAACGGTGGGATAAAGGTCAAGCAGCTCGGTCAACGAATGACATACGGCGGGTTTCTTGCCGGGTACTCTGATGATGAGCGGTACCTGTGAGGATTCATCGAGCAAACTCACCTTGGCCCAAAAATCGTGCTCGCCCAGGTGATAGCCATGGTCGCTCGTGAAAATCACAATCGTGTCATCCTCCAGCCCAGCCTTTTTTAGCGCAGCCAGCACCTTGCCCACCTGCGCATCCATGAAACTCACCGAGGCGTAGTAGCCACCTACGGCCTTCTTTTGACGTCGGACATCCATCTTCATGTTCACACTGGTTTTGTAGTTAATGCCCGGCTTGGGGATGTCATCCCAGTCTCCTTCAACCTTGTGTGGCAGTTTCATTTTGGAGTACGGCAGAAAGGGTGGATAATATTTTTCTGGTGCCACAAACGGCACATGCGGACGAACAAAGCCTACGCCCAGAAAGAACGGCTTCTCCCGTTTTGCATACTTCGCCAGTAGTTCACAGGCCTTCGCGGCAGTTTTGCCATCTGAATGGACCAGATCATCACCTTCAGCTTCCACTACCACAAAGGTGTTGCCGCCCACGACCGGTCGTTTGCCATCAGGATTGCCCTCCAGGGTCTCACCCTGACCGGGGGCTTTCCATTCGGGGCCTGGGCTGTTGAAGCGCTCGGTCCACGAAGCGGCGTCATCGGCACCATGACCACCCTGCTCAATGCCTCCGGGAACACCCATGTGATAGATCTTGCTGATGCGCGTGGAGTGATAGCCGTTATTCTTGAAATGCTGCGACCACGTCGCTCGGTTGCCAATCTGTGGGCGCGGACTCTTGTATCCCAACACACCCGTCGCATGCGGATAATAGCCACTCATAAATGAGGCACGCGATGGACCGCAATAGGTGCCCTGACAATAGGTGCGGGTGAAGCGTGTGCCTCTGGCTGCAAGGGCATCGATATTCGGTGTTTTGCAGACCGTATTGCCATAACAGGACAACGCGGTGGAAGTCAGGTCATCAGAAATAATGAAGAGAACATTGTATTTCTTCGGAGCGGCAAAAGCAGTGACTACAAGGAAAAAGAACGTGAGGATGGTTGGCCATTTCTTGTTCACGTGCCCACTCTTAATCATTCACCGTTGAACTCAAGCTCTGAATAAAATGATTAGTGGAGTGATGCAAAATTCATCAGCATGAAATCCACCCTTTTTATTTGAAAACCAAGCGCTTGGCCAAGCGTCATTATTTGCCTTCAGCTTTCAGTTCTTCAGCTGTCTTGGCGCCGTGTTTGCGGAGGAGGTCGGCGGTTTCGGTTTGGTCACGTTGGATGGCCCAATCTAGCGGTGTTTGCCCTTCAACATCCTTCGCAGTCACATCCGCATTTTTTACAATAAGCAATTTGGCGATTTCCACGTGACCTTTCCAAGCAGCATTATGCAAAGGAGTTCCTCCATCCTTATTTTTC
>JYMV01015620.1_pt1 | contig 11483 bp, 4 predicted proteins | sample 338911 | NCBI WGS metagenome assembly JYMV01 (sample SAMN03354496, study PRJNA234377) | hydrothermal vent metagenome | biome: Deep sea; feature: Hydrothermal plumes at the Eastern Lau Spreading Center, Western Pacific Ocean; material: Seawater | place: Tonga | collected 2009 | depth 2000 m m
CAAAACACATTCTGGCTTCCATGATTTATTTCGATTCTGATATGTCTAAGAGTATAAATACGGTAGTATACTTTGATTGGAAGACGGTAATTTATATTTACGTTTTCAGAAAATGTCGCACACAATGTATGCTGCCAATGGAAAAGTCAGTCACATTCACCGGCGCATGTGCGAATGAGATTATACCATCGATAAATCGATCGTTTATTTACAAAGCGAAAGAAGGACGTTATGTTAGAATGCATTACATTACATGTCTTGGAATTATTTTGTATATGGTTGTAATGTCTGATGCATTGTTTGTCCAAATGTCTTTGACTTAATGATCCCCTTGCGTTACTGCAGTTTTCAATTGATACACGGTCACCTATTTTCAAGTACGTCCATGTCTGGTGACTGAGATGGAACACTTATATATGCTATTGCTTGTTACTAGTGTTGTACATCCAACCGTCACTTCTCACGACAGCGAGAAGAGCATTTTATCCGCTCTCTGACAACACATTTTGTTTCCTGAAAGTCGTTTGTCGACTTAATGAGCCACACATATATACCCCTAATTTCATTAAATTTAATAGTGATATCGACCAGTGTGTGGTTTTCCCCTTCATTTTCGAATTTGTCCGTGGAGTTGCGATTTATTGACGAGTACTTTCTTTTTTGTTTTCAATTATACCACTTTGTAAATAACGATTGATAAAACTAGACAGAAAAGATATGCGATTTTCGTATACATATATTTTGTTTTATCTATGTACGGACTTACTTCTGATCCATTCCGACCCTTCTTGTATTAGTCTGTTGATTGACGGTTAATTTCTATTCCATGTACATTCGAATGATAACCTATCACCCCTCCCCACATCAAGATGGCGTCAATAAGCTGCAATCCGAATAATCCCAATTGCAAACAACTAAATAAACTGGCATATTGTCATTTTTAATGAGTATCAAAACATATTGTTATCATCTATTTATTAAATTGTTTTTATCTTGAATTTCTACTTTCACATATAGGAACATAAACGCGCGCCATATTCCACTGCACTGATCTGAATAATATATATCACACAATAAATCAGAAATTAAGATAATAGTTTATGCTAGGTTGCGCCAGGATATTAGTAAACTTCTTTTAATCGTAACCATGGGTAAAGTGGCAGCATTATATGAATCGCTGTAAATTGTTCTTTGTTTGTAATAAACTTGACAGTCTCCAAAATAACGGATGAATCGGTTATGTTCAGTATTATTGTATTTTTTGTATTGGGTACTTTCTACTCAAACTGTTGACTCTTCTAATAGGGTCGATTGTACTCCAAGCCGAAAAGCTATTGCCATAGTTTATGACTTATTACAACAAGAGGACCACAACGCGGGCCACTAGCGGAGCTGAAATTGCTTAGACTTCCGGAACACATGAGTTCACCCCCGGTTTTAGTGGGGTTCGTGTTGCTCGATCTTTAGCTTTCTGTGTAATGTTTTGTAGACCGTTGCTTGTCCTTTTTCGTTTGGCCATTGTATTGTCTGTCCTTCTCCGATTTACGATTTCTGATTACTCCTTTGGTATCTTCAAACTCTTGTTATTCCATGTGATTACAACGGAATTATCTGTAAAATTAACTGCAGAAATGTTAGTTTACACGGAAACTGTCATTTCGATTGCTCATATCTTATTGGTTTTTTTTTACCATTGAAGTTATTAAAGATTGATGACAAATACACATGTTTTTGTCGATTATTATTTCCTTTTGCTTTAGAGAATGATCATTCAAGTTCTGTTTTTGTTAAGACAGCCACTTGTTGAAATTGAATATGTCAATAAAAAAACCTTTTAAAATTGAACGTCGGATGTTGATGTCAACGTAAAAGCTTGAACATGTATTGCATTCTAAATTAAGCCGTTTTCTTGGAAATGCTATATCTACTGACAAGTATTGTTGAAAATAACCTTCGGATTAATTGAACACGTGTTCTTTCTCAATCATTACATATTTGCTGTCATACCTATTAATCAGTTTCTATAATACTTGATTGGTTAATCTAATGGTTCTTGAATTGAAATTTCATAGAATATACTTACGCGTAGGAATAATAATAATAATAACTTTAAGAAACGTTTGAAAATATCAGAGGCAACCAGAAACCGAAAATCAAAGGACAGACAATACAATGACCAAAAGAAAAAGTACAAAAAATTATTTACAAAACACTTACATCATACTCACTGAAAAGAACTTCATTTAGTTTCATCTATTTGAAGAATAGTTTGCAGATACCAAAATATAATCAGAAATCCGTAAATGGAAGAAGGCCGGGCAACATAACGGCAAAAAGAAAAGGACAAAAGGACAAATAAGGAGCTACAAAACACTACACAGAAATTAAACATGAGCAGCACAAAACCACTAAAAACTGGGAGTGAACTCAGCTCCGGAAGGGTAAGACATTCCGTAACGGTTAACTAGGTCATTGTGGCGATCGTAAAACTTTCGAAGTGATGACTTCAACTTAGCCACTAAGAGCCCTTGGTCCGTGGATTCCTTGTTAGCAGCAACCCTCTATCAAGAAAATTATGATAAAAACCACAAGCTCTGGAATATCGAATAACAGATATATACTCCATATGCAGATGATGTTGAAATGTTGCTACATAAAAATGGAAAGTTTACAATGGAAAAATTGAAATAATCTCTTTTGTCGTAATGTTTCGTTCTTAACCGGCCCTCAATGTCAATTTCGAGGTGTATGTCAAGGTATGAAGCAGACCTAGCTTTAACTGGGATTCGTTATTTCAAACTAATTTGATAGATCAACGAAATCACCAGGCTTAGAATTATTTAGTTATAGGACATCATCTATATAGTGGAACGTGAAATTAAAGGATCGCGCTAGCATCTTTTCGTCTTTCTTGAGAAACCACTGTATGAAGTCTGCATCGCACGTACGAATAAAGGAACAAGTCGGTGAGAAGATAGTTACAGGAAACTTTTTGGTAGAATCAGAGTGTGTTGTTTTACAAAATAAGATTTGTCCCTTCCTAAGACAAGATATTTGTATATACTTTGACCATTCTTAATAACAGTGATCTTGCATATCATATTTCCTAACTATTATGTGCCTCATGCGTGTATTACAAATACAATAAAATAAGAGTCAATACAATGGGATACTGGTATGTAATTAGTTGTTAAAATTAAATGAATAGATATTACATTTCCCTGTTATTATATTTTTCATGCATTTATATTTTTGTAACGCTGAATACATGATGATTCCATAGGATCATTAATCAGAGTAGGAAACGCACACACAGTTACACCATTGCAGGTTCTATGCTATCTGATGAGTGTTTCGTTGATCGTCTGTGATGCTTGTTAGAACCAGTCAGTGACGTTCTATATTTCCCACTTTGAGAGAAGCTTGTCCTTATAGTATAATCATCCGAGAAATCTGGAAGATATTGATCCTTGTCAAATCGTTTACAGAATCTGGTCAATAAGCGTCTGAATGCACGTTTAAACTTATCCTGCAATAAAAATAAACCTTTATCAATAAATAATGCCATCCGAAAGGCAGAATATTGACAGAATTATCATACAGTAGTTAATATCTTATATGGCCACTCCCACGAAATGCTACTTCTCTTATCAGGCCAGATTTCAGATGCACTGAAATGGTAAATTACTACTAAATTGTCCGCTTCAAGTGAGACCCCACCGTTTGTCATTGCTGTAGGGTTGGCCTTATAAGAGAGGGAATTCTGTAATTGATTGGTTGATCGTCAATCATATTGTATTTCAACTATATCCACTATGAAAACAAATATTAAAAGGATAAATCAAGTTAAAGGAGATAGAGTTGCAGATGATCGCGGATTATCTCCCCTAGTAATAGGTAACCTTAGCTTATTTTAACCATCCTGTTTAGATCTTGTGGTCAACTTGCTCGCAAAGACAAACGAATTAGCTTTTAAATCTTTTGACTTGATTGTACCTGATGAAGGCTATGCCACAAACGCTTCGTGCGTACTAAATTAGATATCTACGTTTTTGTCCAAGTCGCAAGGATATTCCAGTAAAATAGTGATCCGAATCAACGATACAAAGGTATAACAAAAACAGAACAAAAATTCGCTCATCACGAACTACCACAAACAAACAGGATATGAGACCAGATGATTCGGAAGGATAAAATAATGACACTTGTCGTGAACCGAGTTAAGGAATCAGAGATTTCATGATAGTATTGATAACAACCTAGATATTCAATGTAATGCGAACGATGCGTTTCTGGAATAACCAGCTTATGATGGCGACCATATAATTTCTGTAGCAATGACTTAAGTTCAAGTTTCTTGCCATTTTAATTGAAAAATTGACCGACTTATTGAAATATTCGCAATAAGAATAAAATAGCTTAATAATAGCATAATGTTTGCGATACAATCACATCAACAACATGAAATGACGTTTGATAAGCGTCCCTGCGGATGACGATGGTCGTATATATACTTCTCCTGTGCAGCATCGGACTATCGTGCAGGAACAGCTATACATCACACGTAAATAAAGAGGCCAATTCAAATATCTATACCTCGGTGATTCTTTATTTGCAATTGGTCAGTTTTTTTCCCGTGGATAGCCCCTAGTTTTATCGATTAGACCTACATGTAGGAAATATGTTCATGTCGCTACTGAAACACACAACACTGTTTGTCGTTATATCATATAATAAATTCAATTTCTGTTGTCCATTTTAATTAAATCGTCAAATGAAATGTAAGTATACGGTTGTAAATTCGCGACACAAATTAGGTAATTTGTATTCACCATTTTCTCTCAAGACTAAACACATCGATCTCGCTGTGATATGAGGTGATAAAGTACTTCTCGATATCAAAATACGATTATTTTATATATGTCAGAGAAAATGATTTATTCAAAGCCTTATTTGAATGTGCAATAATTTTCACTGTGTAGCAAATTTCAGACTTGTTAAATAACCATTCAATAGCTTAACTTAATAATTAACAATGTCTGTATCCAAAATGTAATTCACGTAGACGACTACATATACAATACCCTCAACTTTATCAATGAAACATGGTATATTGTCGTATAGTCGAGAAACATCATTGGATTATGTAGAATTTATCTACTCTGACCATCAAGATCCAAAAATAGTAATATTAACTTCCATATTATGAAATTAATCGTAATTTTGGAGGAAGTAAACATATCAATCAAGTGTCAGCATTAGATGTAAGGTTGTTTTTTTTGTTAATCAAGCGCTCCTTCCAACAAGTAAATGAAGCAGATAAAGTCATAAATTGTTTTTACTTCCATACTGATTTTTTTTTATAGACGTGTGGAACGTTTTGATCAATGACAAAATAATGCGTAAAATTAAATTAATATTTCCTCCACATTAGATTTAGGTTTTTTTTTCTTCTTTTCGGTGTTTGAGATGTTAGTTTATTTTAGATGATGACATTGTACACCACTATAGAAAAGAGATACTAACACTGCAACACAGGACAGAAAAGCTCACCAAAGACTCGCTTTTCTATCTATTTCAAAATATCATACAAATAAATTTGATATTTTCCGACATTGTACGTATATTGTCTATTTACATGAACTCAAATATGGCAAGGACAAATCTCGCAGTGAGACGAGACTTTGCGGTCGTAAAACATTTGAATACGACCTCCGTACATGTTCGACAAACATCGTCCAATCAAAAAACTATACATACTGAATACAGTGTTTTGGTGCGCTGTTTTTCGAATATAGGAGCAAATTGTGTACTGGAAATGGTTTATGATTTGATTTGATTTATTGTGTTTAATGCCACTTTCAGCAATATTTCAGCTATATCATGGCGACCAGTTTTAGTGGTGGAAGTACCGGGAGAGAACCACCGACCCATGTGCAAGCAACTGGTAAACTTGATCACTTGCGGCTGCGAGTCGAGTGCACCCTTTTTGTAATTTACAAAGCCGGGAAATGGTTTATGATATGGTTAGGTCAGATTACCCTGTCGACAAAAACTGATACACTTTTATTGAACAAAATGCAGTGAAATGGATTGGATAAAGTCGTGTGTGGCAATTTATTGGTTTGTACAAGAAGTTGGAATATGAGAATATAAATAATAACCGTACTATCACTGGTCATAGCCCTTAACTTATAAATGCATTCAATTATTTCTTCACAAATGCAGTTTTAAAAATATCCCACATGCTAAGTAGGCAAGGTCATATATTTGTGATATGCCATGTAATTAACTTAAGTGAGTGATTGTTGTTTAACGCCAAATAAGCAGGGTTTTTTTCAGCTATGTCATGGCGAGAACAGTTTGCATTCAATGATATGATGATGGTGACGTCCGCTTTTAGTTGTACAAGACCAACCCGCTTAGTTGTATTGCTATAGTGCTAGCACACTGAAATAACAGTCCGCGGGTTGATATGTCACTCCATTCGGACACATTATTCTGATTCCGAGCCAACCAGTCTTTGCTCATTCTTCTTAATGCTGTATACTAACTGGAGAATCAACAAATACTAATTTTATTGTCTTTGATTTGGCCCGACCCGAACTCGAACCCACGTCCTACCGCACTGGAGGCGAAGGCGAACCATTACACCATCGATGCGTTTTATTTAATTTGACATGCCTATGCACAATTAATTTATATATATGAACACTATAACGTAGATATATAATTTAGTGCTCAAAGCTAAAACACTCATTTAAATTTCAGTCAATTCGTTTGAATTTTATAACATTCATTTATTTGAAGGTTCTAGCTTTCAGGAGCGACTTAATGCTGTCGATTATTATATCTGACTAAACCAACGAATGACATACGTGTGAATATAATTTAACATTTCATCCTCATCCAAATGTATTTCATTACAAGCTAATTAATAAAGAAGTCGACACGGAGAAATTCAGCATGTACAATTATTCTTCCCTTGTCCGTAAATTAGACAAATAAACCCATGAACATTGATTACTAATTTTCGATTCCGGTATATTTGTTACTTATACATAACAGACCCGAAAGACAATTTAGGCTGACAATAATAAAATCAATAAAACATCCAAAAACCACAAAATTAAATGATGTACAATGTACGTAAAATTGTAAATTAAGCAAACATATTATAAAGTTAGTGATTGACTTCTACTGAATTATATTGTATTTTATGTCGACAAGATAACAGATTAATTTAGTATTATCAATGAATGTTGCTTTCCAATATTGTTCATCAAGCACAGGACATTAAACAAATAAAATCATTCGCGTTTCACCTCAAATTAACCTTCCTAATAGATACAGTTGTAAGGTTTGGTAAATATCTTCATTATCTGCAAAATATTAACGCTTCCCTTTGTTCTAAAAGCGATCGGTCATGTGTTTGTGTGTTGTGGTATCGATTTTTGAACTGTTCCGACATTGTGGTTTTTTTTAACTGTTCCGACAGTGTGGTATTTTTTAACTGTTCCGACTGTGGTATTTTTTAACTGTTCCGACAGTGGTAATTTTGAACTGTTCCGACAGTGTGGTATTTTTGAACTGTTCCGACAGTGTGATATTTTTTAACTGTTCCGACTGTGGTATTTTGAACTGTTCCGACAGTGTGGTATTTTTTAACTGTTCCGACTGTGGTATTTTTTAACTGTTCCGACTGTGGTATTTTGAACTGTTCCGACAGTGTGGTATTTTTGAACTGTTCCGACAGTGTGGTATTTTTTTTGTTTTTCATTTTATTGATATATAATTCCAAGTTTGTAGTAAAATGAATTAAACTATCATTCGATTTCGGTAGCGAAACTAGCCCTCCTCCTCTCCAAACTGATTCTGTCTTAAATATTTTACATTTGGTAAGATAGTCTTCTAGTCATGATTGACAAATATAACGTCTGACATCTGTTTAAAGCTAGATGTTGATACTTACGTTTAGCAGTCCGTAGATGAACGGGTTGTAACACGAATTACTCATTGCAAGCCAGTTAGAACAGAACCAAATTATATTTATATATTTGTACCTAAAAACAGAAGAGATGAATCATAACACAAATAAAGAAAGCAAAAATACACGGCTCCATATTTTGCATATATCAAACTGAAGTAGTATAGATGCAATTGGTCTGTTGAGTATGATATAATAAAAAGTTCATGGCCAAATGATATTTATGATTTATCACCGGGTCTGTAACAAGAGTAACATGACGGGTGCCACATGTGGAGCAGGAACTGCTTACCTTTCAGGAGCACTCAAGTTCACTTCCGGTCTTTAGTGGAATTCGTGTTGCCCAATCTTTAGTTTTCTGTGTAGTGTTTTGTAGATGATTGTTTGTCCTTTTTCATTTTGGCTATTAACTTCCGATTTACGGCTTCTGGTTACTCCTTTTGTATCTTCCAAATTGTTCTTATGAAATGGATAATCAAAATTGAAAACGTTTATTTTTCCGAAACATACATATTATTTTGTTAGACTTATTTCTTCATCAACGATGCAATAAATACTTACTTATTTACTTCCGGGTAGACTTGCGACAAAACATTGTAAATCTGTAAAGGCAACCAACAAAGAACGAACAGGCACACCACTATTATCAACACCTTGACAACCTACAATAAGTCGATATTGTAATGTAACATTCATGTAAAGTTATTAATACCTGTAATTAAAATCACAGATACCAATATCTATTTAGTATCCAATCATTCAGCGAAAGATACCGCTCTGGCTACATCGGAGGACATGGCAGGAAACCTTAGTAGGTTTACAACACATTTATCAATTTTGTGTCAATCTAAATTTGTAATATAGTATGAATTTTATTTTAGCACTGAGGTACTGACCACTACGCTGATGTCGTTGCGATGACACCAAATGTCTACCTGCAAATGATTTTATAAACTTCCTGTCGCTGAACAAAATGGGATGATGGATGACCTTTATGTTCTATATGTATATGAAATTATGAAAAGAAAGTTTAAACAGTGATGTTCAACAATTCCACCAATATCAACAAAACAAACAATCACCTCTCACGTCAAATCACTGAACACAAAAAGAGACCACGCTACGAGGTTGGAAATCCAGGTCCTGGTTTGAGACAGACATGAAAATATGCCGAGAGTAACCGGTTAATGGAATCCCAATCCTCCCCTCTTGATAATTGGTTCTCCAATGTCAACTATGTCATTTTTTCTGTAAATGTAGCACAGTACTCGTTTTAATGTTGAGCAGCTATATAATTAAGTCGCCAATCCTACTTGCCGTGACATATAATAAATATGGAGAAAATAATTACAAGGTATGACGCCACATTAATAAGATTCTCATTTATTTTGCACTATAACACACTTATTCACCAGACAATAAATCGTTTATGGAATACATTCCTAGACATGTAGTCATTTCCTGCATGGCAACGTACGACATTTTTACGACACTTTATAATAAAATATAGCCGGATTACATATGATTGGAGAACGTGCACAGGTGCAATCATGCAGTTTAGACTTAAGTCTCCAATGCTGAGCTCCTGCAACACGTGTTTGTAGTTGCAGATTGTAGTTGTGATATGTGTTATATAGGTGTACGAAATAATAGGAACAGCCAACTCTTAAGATTAGGGAGGAATTTTAGATGTGACTGATATTCAATATGCGACAACGCCTATGTTAATGGCATCAAAAACATTGTGGCAAACGAAAGTAAGAAAGCAACGATTTATCAAAATGATTGCTGTTTAACGGTATGTGACCAGTATTCGATGGTGAAAGCAGCTTACAAACAATACATCTCGTGGTAAATGGAAAGACATATTGTTAACCAATGTTTTGATTGCCACAAAGAACAGGGCAGATAACTGATAAGCTAGGAAATATTTACTTGCATCAGACCACTCCTAGCACACATGCATGGCTTTTATTTACGTTCCGTTCTAAGAACGAGTCGTGCGCTTAATGTTTTTCTGTACAACTAGTATCGCACATGGAAGAAACTATGTCCTATTTATATACGGCGCTATTCCTTTTTATCCAATTAGGGAAAACACATTTATTTCCAAAAGATATCGCACAAAACATTACGGTTGTTCACATCTATATTATGAAATTACTTAAAACTCTTGGTTATCGTGCTTTACTTCCGCCCAAAGATATATAATGTAAGAAAACTCGTTTTCGCTTTCCTAACGGCATTCTCAATTATATAAATATATGTCTTATTATTCAAGCTGTGTTGGATATAAGGGACATTGATACACTATGTACGGCGTTGAAAATAAAATGCAACACAAATTTAATTTCCAAAATGTTGACAAATAGTGCGAAAACAGCACAATATGAAAGGACAATGTACCATGAGACAAGTACACATCAAACACAAAGACCAACAGTAAATGGGATAATACCTTAGGTTTTAGTCCAAATTTGAATTTATATTTAACGTCAACATTTACGGAAATTGAACAATAAAATAATTGAACGAATGATTGGTTCTTGCTTTATAAGGTTCTTTTACCTCATGACACATGAATGCACTGTTAGTAAAAAATAATTGTATCTACAGGAGATATAATGGATATGATTGGCCAATTTTAAACAGAACAACAATTAGTGAGCTGTGGATTTTTCGACATCAGCTGTTATGAATGTTTCATAACATGCAAGCAGTGGGACATTCTCCCATCAAATGAAGTCTGGTTCAAAGGTCATTACTTTTATAGTTATGCACAATCCGACTTTTAAAGGTGGGCACCCGTGCAAGCCGAACGATACATGGGAGAATATCAAAATATATATTTAACATTTCATACTTTATTCAGTTTATTTTTGTTATTGAACGTATTATTTTATTTGTCTTTAATAAAATTGATATGTTCCGGTGTTATATGATGCCTTTGGTTGCTGTATAAAGAAAAAATATGTTGTTTTTACAGAATTAATCAATACTGAGAAGTACAAGAGATTTATCTCGAAGCCATATTTTATATAATGTCCTCTTTATATCAGTTAAGGATTGTTTTATGTATGACAAGTTGACATATAGGTATTACAACGTCTGTATACAGACTAGTTATTTATAGATATGAAGGTCACATAAGAGTACAAAGGGAAAACCACATTCGACATATTATCATGTAAGATGTTGTATCTCGTCTTCCATAGAAATATATTGATGAAACTTCTGAATGATATACACTCAAGCATACAAGATCACTTCGTGTACAGTGAAATATGGGTAAAAAAAAACCTGAATAAAACAGATTCCTGTATAAACCGAACTTTAATCTAAAGGGCAACTTCTCAGAGAGGGCACCATTACAGGATAACTCGAACACGCCTTGTATTCTGTAGTTTGTGCGACGTGCATGTAACAAGTCTGAATAACAAACGTTCATCATATTAGTGTTAATTTGATGCAAAGTCCTCTCTTTGTAAAGCAATCT
>JYMV01034231.1_pt1 | contig 11480 bp, 10 predicted proteins | sample 338911 | NCBI WGS metagenome assembly JYMV01 (sample SAMN03354496, study PRJNA234377) | hydrothermal vent metagenome | biome: Deep sea; feature: Hydrothermal plumes at the Eastern Lau Spreading Center, Western Pacific Ocean; material: Seawater | place: Tonga | collected 2009 | depth 2000 m m
GGGCAAACAACCTGCCTGTCAGACAAACACTCGGATACCGCTGCACCCGCACCACCGGCGATCACATTATCTTCGACCGTCACCAGAACCTCATGGCTCTCGGCCATCCCAACAATACAGTCCTTATCCAGAGGCTTGATAAAACGCATATCGACTACCGTGACATCCATCACCTCAGCCGCCTGAAGCGCCTCATCCAGCAAGGTTCCAAACACCAACAACGCTGCCTTGGTACCGCGCCGACGCACCCGCGCACGGCCCAGCGGCAAGGGCGTCAGACCCTCATCGACCTCGGCAACGGGACCCGCGCCCCGCGGATAACGCACGGCCGCCGGACCCTGATGCAGATAGGCCGTAGCCAACATGCGGCGGCATTCATTTTGATCTGAGGGTGCCATCAAAATCAGGTTGGGGATACAACGCATGAAGCTAATATCGAGGGTACCCGCGTGGGTCGCGCCATCCGCCCCCACCAAACCGGCGCGATCAATCGCGAACGTCACATCGAGATTCTGTAGTGCGACATCGTGAACCAACTGATCATAGGCACGTTGCAAAAAGGTTGAATAGATCGCGACGACCGGTTTGTAGTTTTCGCAAGCCAGACCGGCAGCGAAGGTCACTGCGTGTTGTTCAGCGATGCCGACATCAAAATACCGATCCGGAAACTCATCCCGAAACCGGGTTAAACCCGAGCCCTCACACATTGCCGGTGTAATCGCGAGCAGACGCTCATCGATATTGGCCATGTCACAGACCCAGTCGCCAAATACATCGGAGTAACTCTGTGGCGCTGGCGAGGTTGTTGCTGTCGGCGATGCAACGGTCGCCGGCGCACTATCGAGATCAAACGGCTTGACCCCGTGATAGTTACAAGGATCGCGTTCAGCCGGCGAATAGCCCCGCCCCTTCTGGGTGATCACATGCAGCAAGCGACACCCCTGCAAATCGTGCATATTACGTAAGGTGGCCATTAACGCAGGCAAGTCGTGGCCATCAACCGGACCGATATAATTGAACCCCAGTTCTTCGAACAAGGTACCGGGCATCACCATACCCTTCATGTGTTCTTCCCAACGACGCGCAAACTCACTTGCCCCAGGCAACAATTCCAGCACGTGCTTGCTGGTGTCGCGCATCCCGGTATACACACGCCCCGACATCAATCGGGCAAGATAATTACGCAGCGCACCAAGACTGGGCGATATCGACATTTCATTGTCGTTGAGAATCACCAACAGATCGCAGTCTTCGGTGCCGCCATTATTGAGCGCCTCAAATGCCATGCCACCGGTCATCGCGCCGTCGCCTATCACCGCCACGCTCTTGCGGCCAGTGCCTTCACGCGCGGCGGCAACCGCCATACCCAGTGCAGCGCTGATTGAGGTACTGGCATGACCGGCACCAAAGGCATCGTAGTCACTCTCGTGACGATGCAGAAACCCGCTTAGACCTCCGCGCTGACGCAGACTGTCCATCGCATCGCGACGACCGGTAAGAATTTTATGTGGATAGGTCTGGTGCCCGACGTCCCAAACAATACGGTCCCGAGGGGTATCAAAGACGGTGTGCAATGCCAGCGTGAGTTCGACCACACCCAGACTGGATGACAAATGACCGCCCGTACGTGATACCGATTCGATCAGAAAAGACCGGATTTCATCCGCCAAACGCCCAAGCTCGATACTCGACAGACCCTTCAGGTCTGACGGTGAGTCGATGCGGTTAAGTAGAGGGTAGGCTGAAACGGACATAGTCGGCACATTCTAGCAAAAGCCACGCGCCACCACCCGGATTTACCAGCTCTCCAGCTTATAATGCTTCTTCACCGGCTTAAGGATCTCCCAGGTGCAGGTCAGGCCTTTTTCGAATATGACCAGATCGCCGCGTTTGATCACCACGGGCTCGGCGCCAGGATAACTGATCCGCGCCTCACCACGCAGCAGATAGCAGGTTTCCTCTTCATCGTAGGTCCAGTCAAAGGTCGAAATCTCCTTCTCCCAGATCGGCCATACCTCAACCGCAAGCACGTCGAGCTTGGGTGGTGGCACATTGTGTTCGATCGTAATCTCGGTCATTTGGGCTTTCTCTCTACTAACTAACCAGCCAGATCCTGAACTCTACCGCAAACACCTGCCCAAATCTGGTATCGGACTATGTGCTGTAGTGAATCTCCGTTTGGCATGGCATACTAGACAATCGTCTCGCCATCACGGAGTGCCAAAAATGCCCGAAGCTGCAGTCATCGAACCCAATCGCCTATGTGGCGTTCAGGAAATGGAAATTGTCGTAAACGGGCCTGATGGCGCAAACCGCCTGTTTATTTGTTCCGGAATTGCTGAGGTCGAAGTCGGTGGCGGTGAACCGCACCCACGCTGGGAACAGGTGTTTCTGCAATTTGATGTCGGCCGTGAGTTTGATCCTGGCAAAGAGCGTGTCCTCAAGACCATTTCGACCGCCTCCATTGGCGGCGTTCGCAGTGACGGGGTGCCCAACTTTGTTGGCTGGCGCGTCTACGGGGCGGCAGCTGATCTGGAGGAGAAAAACCACCGGGTACGCATGAACATTGCCATTGGCTCACGCGACAGCCAAGCCTTTCTCGAGCAGGTCGTTTACACCGTCCATATCCTCGCCTACGTCCCTGATTAGGCCTACGTCGGGCCAGTGAACCAAGCCATCACCGGCTTTCACCGCGATGAAGAAAAGCATTGGGTCGCCGATCTAGCCTGCGGCCACAGCCAACATGTCCGTCACGACCCACCCTGGCAGAACCGCGACTGGATGATCACCGAACGTGGGCGCGACGAGCACCTTGGCGTCACGCTCAACTGCAAAAAGTGTGAAGTGCCTAATCGGCTCGTCGTGTTCTCCCGGACTGCATCCGACCCCATCGATATACGCAATGCCCTGAATTCACTGGAACTTCTGGGCAAACCGTTTAACCGCAACGGCGCCCAACATTTTCTGCCCGGCCCCGAACTTCTGCGCCACATCATTCTTGTTGGTTGCTCGCCCTCTCTGGCGTTGACACCGGACACCGCTGAGGGAGATAACCTCTGCACCATCAACATCCCCCCTGCGACACCGATTTCGACTCACCACTATTTTATCTCCGGTCCTCGCACATCCGCGCCGGCCTGTCCCCACTGTAAACACGCGCTGCATGACTGGCACCAACACTGTACCCAATGGGTCTTGCACCCCGACATCTCACCACAATGTTCAGAATGCAATCAGGCTTTCGACCCAAGAAAGTTGACGTGGCGGCGCGCGGCAGCCATCGCACAGACGCATATTGAGATATGGGGGATATATCCAAACGAGGGCATCCCCTCCGAACAACTGCTGGAATGTTTGCAGCACACCAACGACGCGCCATGGGACTTCGTGTATCTATAAAAACTGGCCGCTGCAAACACACCGCTTTCTGCTATGCTCAAACCTACCCACGAAGCTCTGGCGCCGCATGATCATTAATCGAAGTTTTGCCAAACTGCTGCTTCTGGTCGGCCTTATTACAGTTATCGTTACGGCTCAGAATGTATCGGCCAATGCGTGGATTGAACCGATCATTGAGGTGCCGCACAGCGCGCGCCTAGCCAATCAACGTGAGCTCTTTAAACAAGCCTCAAAAATGTTGGGTCGAGGACAACTCAGCCGTTTCAACACGGCCCTCGCCGACCTCACGGACTACCCACTCTATCCCTATCTTGTTTACGCCAAGCACCGCCGTTATCTCACGCGGACTACGCTCGAAGACGTCAATACATTCGCAGAAACCTATGCCGATACCCCGCTGGCCGACCGCCTCCGCCAGGCGTGGCTTAAACGCCAACTGAGTCGCGGTGAAACCAACAACTTCCTCGGCGCCTATCGACCGACCAACGACATCGCCGAGCGCTGTCGCTACCGCCGAGTGTTGCTAAAAGCGGGACACACAGGTGCCGCCTTTGCCGAACTCGATAATCTCTGGCTAACCGGAAAATCCCAACCCCGCGCCTGCGACCCATTGTTCACGGCATGGCACAAAGCCAGCTTGCTAAGCTCCGATCTCGCCTGGCGGCGATTCGTATTGGCCATGGATAACCGCAAGCTGCAATTGGCCCGCTACCTGAAACGCTTCATGGATGATGACGACGCCTATTGGGCTGATTTGTGGTTACGAGTCCATCGTTATCCCACCGCCGTCCTTGAAACCAAACGCTTTCGCTCGCCCCACCCCTATCGCAGTCGTATTCTGCTGTATGGCATCGAACGCCAGGCTCGCAGCGACCCCGAGCAGGCCAACCGTAACCTGAAGCGTCTCAACCAGCGCTACACCTTCACCACCGCAGAGCGGTCCAACATTGATCACATCATCCTGATGCGCCGGGTTGCGGATGGTGATTTTGGGGCGCTGAAGGATCTGGCCGCGCTCAATATCGACACGCTACCGGTCAAACTGCAGGAACTGCGATTGCGTAACGCGCTGCGCAATCAACAGTGGTCGCTGGTATCGAACTGGGTCGATCAGCTACCGACAGAGCAACGCGAAACCAGTGGCTGGCGTTACTGGCGCGCGCGGGCGCTGGACGCAACCGGCAACCGTACCGAGGCCAATAAATTATTTGCCGGACTGTCACTTGGCCTTGGTTACTACAGTTTTCTTGCCGCTGAACAGTTAGGGATTGCACCTCGATTTAACAACGAGACATTACCAACCATCCATCACGCACAGGATTTTTTGCATGCGTCACTCGCCGCGCAGCGCGCACATGAATTGTTGGCTCTCGGTCGCATCATCGAGGCGCGCCGCGAATGGTATAAGCTCAGCCAGGGTCTGGATGAAGCAGACTTGCTGCTGGCCGCGCGACTGGCGCATGAATGGGGCTGGCACGACCGCGCCATAGCCACGCTGGGGCTAACGTCGCACCGCAACCATTTGGAACCCCGTTTCCCACGACCATTCGACACTCTGGTGCGGCAACATGCCGATAGCCACGGACTGGATCCCAATTGGGTGTATGCCATCATGCGTCAGGAAAGCACGTTCATGACAGACATAAAATCGCCCGCAGGCGCCCTTGGGTTAATGCAACTGATGCCAAAGACCGCGAAATTGATCGCCAAACGTGGTCATGTCCGACTTAAGAACAAATCCCAGCTGCTGCAGCCAGACACCAACATAGCCCTGGGCACGAGCTATCTTCGCCAAATGCTGGATCGCTTTGACAACAATCCTATGCTCGCGGCCGCCGCCTACAACGCCGGACCATACCGCATCAGCCGCTGGTTACCCGAGGACTGTGCGGTACCGATCGACATCTGGATTGAGACCATCCCGTTTAAGGAGACACGCCATTATGTGCAACGGGTCGCTGCGTACACCACGATATATGCCCACCGGACTGGCATTGATGCGCGGCTAGCAACACGGGAGTTCTCCAATGTTGGAACCCGGCAACGCGGCAGCTCCCGCTTTGCCTGTCAACAGCCGGAGGTGCCCGTCACCACAACATCGTCGTCGCCAACCCCAGTAACAGCAACGCGAAACCCCGTTTGAGCAGCGCCGCCGGCAAGGTGTGCGCGATGCGTGCACCCAGCGGCGCAAACAACACACTCACCACCGCGATCGACGCCAGCGCCGGCAAGTACACATAACCGAGACTACCTTGCGGCAACGTCGCAACATCCCATCCAGCCACCATGAAGCCAATGGCTCCCGCCAGCGCGATGGGCAAGCCGCTCACTGCGGCCGTCGCCACAGCGGCCCGCGGCACCTGATTGCACCACACCAAAAACGGAACCGTCAGGGTGCCACCGCCGATACCGACCAGCGCCGATACCCACCCCACACACACACCGATCAGAGCCAACCCTGCTTTTCCGGGTAGACCCCGGTGCGGGTGCGGTGGACGATCGAGCCACATCCAGATGCCCACACCCAATTCGAACACCCCGAAAACGCGGCCAAGCGTCGGGCTGGCCAAATGGTCCGCGGTCATTGCACCCAGCCAGGCACCAAGCAAAAGCCCCGGCGCATAGCGCACAAATACTGGCCACAACACCGCGCCGCGACGATGATGTGCCCAACTGGATGACAATGAGGTAAACACAATCGTCGCCAACGAGGTGCCGACGGCCATATGCACCACCACATCCGCACTAACCCCGGTGCCAATAAAACCCGCTACCAATACCGGAACAATAATCAGACCGCCGCCAACACCGAACAAACCCGCCGAAATCCCGGCCAGCGCGCCCGTCGCAAGATAGACCCAGATCTCACCAAATATCATCAACATTGCGACCCTGCACCTGTTGTACGGCGGCGAGATCTTGTATCTTTCACTTATCCGACCCTCAACATCTGTGAGCACCTCACCTGCATGAAGATTAATTCCATTTGCATCCTTGGCGGCAGTGGCTTTGTTGGCCGTCATCTTATACCGGCTCTCGCCAATGGCCAACGCAAGATCCGAGTGTTATCAAGCCATCCTCAGCGTGCCCGGCACCTGCTGGTCAGCCCCGGGGTTGAATTGGTCAAAGCCGATGTTTTTGACCCTGCCAGCTTGCGCAACCATTTCACCGGTTTCGACTGCGTGATCAATCTGGTCGGCATACTCAACGAGTCGCGCGCCAAACATCGCGGCTTTCGTGCGGTTCATGTTGAACTTCCAACCTTGATCGCCGAATCAAGTTCAGCGGCTGGCGTATCACGACTGCTCCACATGAGCGCACTGCAGGCCGACTCGGCACGCGGCACCAGCCTCTACCTGCGTACCAAGGGCGAGGGGGAAAACCGCATCGCCGTGGCAGGCTCGTCGAACCTCAGTGTCAGCGTCTACAAACCTTCTGTGATGTTTGGGCCGGGAGACAAATTTCTCAATCGCTTCGCCTCCCTGCTGCGGATGAGTCCGCTCATGTTTCCATTGGCATGTCCCAATGCGCGCTTTGCCCCGGTGTACGTGGGTGACGTCGTTGAAGCGATGCTACAAACCCTCGACGCTGCCGACGCAAAGGGGGTGCACTATGAACTGTGTGGCCCTGAACAACTGACCTTGCGCGAACTGGTGCAATACACCGCCACTAACATCGGGTCCACCTCATACATTGTTGGTTTGTCTGATCGTCTGTCGCGAATACAGGCGCGCATATTACAGTGGGTGCCGGGCAAGCCGTTCAGCCTCGACAACTACCTTTCCTTGCAAACCGACTCGATTTGCAGCAAAGACGGCTTCGCTCAATTGGGTATAACACCACGCTCACTCGGCGAGATCGTGCCCGGGTATCTCGGCCAATCGGGACAGGCTGCGCGCCTCGACCGGTGGCGCGCCCGCGCCGGACGCAACGTCTAACCGCCACGGGCACTGAATTGGCTGACGCAATATGCCGAACAGCAGACTCGTCCCTTGATTTACAGGGAACAGATCATCGAGGACGGCAAGATGCAAAAGCAGCAACTTGCACATGCCTACGGACCCCCAGCGTTGCAACAGGGAATTGCGGCCTTGCAGGCCAGCGGCAAGTCACTCTGGTAGATCAATCCGTCTTGTTACCAAAAAATAACCAGTAGCCACGTCCCTAACAACAATCGATACAATACAAACGGAACCATACCGATACGGTCAAGCAGCTTTAACATCCAGTGGATGCAGGTATAAGCACCCAGCGCCGACAATACCATCCCCGCGATCAATGGCCCCCACACCACGGCATCACCCGCCTCCAGCAACTCCAGTGTTTGCATGCCTCCCGCCAACACAATCACCGGTATCGAGAGCAAAAAGGAAAACCGGGCGGCGGCGGTGCGCGTCAAACCCAGCAGCAGACCCATGGTGATGGTGATACCTGACCGCGACGTGCCCGGAATCAACGCCAAACCTTGCGCGATGCCGATCAGCATCACATCCTTCCAGGACATGCTGTACTCATCGCGCGACCGGGCCCCCTTTATGTCTGCAAACCAAAGCAGCAAGCCAAAGCCAATGGTGGCATAAGCAAGCACCAAGGGTGAACGCAGATTCGCCTCGATGTAATCCCCTGCAAACAAACCCACCAAGCCCACCGGCACGGTACCGATCACCACCGCCCAAGCCAGCCGACTATCGGCAGTGGCAGTGCCACCTAGCGAGCTAAACCAAGCCAAGGTCATGGACCAGACCTCGTGACGAAAATAACCCACAACTGCGACCAGACTGCCCACATGCACAGCCACATCAAAAGCCAGTCCCTGATCTTCCCATCCGATGAGAATCGGAACCAAAATCAGATGCGCGGAACTGGAAACCGGCAAAAACTCGGTTAGGCCCTGCACCAAGGCAAGTACGAATGCCTGAAAATAATCCATAACAAACTCTTATAAGCGATCGGTAAAATCGCGCAAACCAAAACCTGTCAGCGGTGCATCATAGGCCTTGCTCAACGCCATGACCTTAAAACGATCACCCATTTCGGTCGGCAAGGTCAACTTTTTCACCTCAGCAGTCAATGTCAGATGCGCTCGCACCTGATCCGGATCCGACTGCGCCACCATGTCATCCAGACCATTGGCGATCAAAAACAGCGCCTGCGTCGTGTAGCCAGCCACCGACATGTCCGCCGCCAATCCCGCCTCGGCCACGGTGGTGAAATCAACATGCGCGGTAATGTCCTGCAGCCCGGGCCAAACAAATGGGTCGGCATGCGCACGGTGACGGTAATGACACATCAAGGTACCTCGCCGACGCTCCGCCTGATAATAATCACGCCGCGAATAACCATAGTCGATCAGCATCACAACCGCCGCATCGACACAGTCGCCAAGCGCCGTAACCCAAGGCAAGGCCATGGTATTCATATCGGATACGTAACCCGACTCGATATCGGGAAACTCTTTCACCAGCCGCGTGACCGCATCTCGCAGATTCTCATCCTCGCACCGGTCAAACTGCTCGGAAAAACCGTCATCCTCGACAACAAATGATTGCAAAACCTCACCATCGCGCCACGCAAACCGATGCACCGGCATCGCATCCAAAACCTCGTTCGCCAACACCACACCACGAAACCCCGGCGACGGCATCTGTTGCAACCACGCCACGCGATCAAACCACCCCGCTTGGCGCGCCCGCAGCGTGTCACGCTGAACCTGCTGTAAATAAGGGCTTGGCTCAAGGATAAAATAGCGTTGCGGCAAACGGTCACGTGCCGCCAGCTCGGTCAAGATATCGGCCGCCATCACACCGGAACCCGCACCAAATTCCAGTATCTCACCACCCCCCAACGTGCCGAGGATCTGCTCACACTGTCGAGCCAGACACCGACTAAACAAGGAAGACAATTCTGGCGCGGTGACAAAATCACCCCCCTCACCAAACTTGCGACTGCCGGCACTGTAGTAACCCAAACCCGGTGCATACAGACACAACTCCATATACCGGGCGAACGGAATTCGCCCACCCTCGGCGCGAATGACCTCGGCAATATGCGAGCGCACGCGGGTGCTGTGCGCCAATGCGTCCGCATCGGGCATGGGCAAATCAATGCCCGTGGGCATTCGCAGAATCGATAGAATGGGGTAACATCGACCGCATTGAACCATGCAACACGCATGAGCCGCAAAAATGACCTTAAGCAAAGACCAGACTGTTCTCATCACCGGCGCGGCCAACCGCCTCGGCGCGGCCACCGCGCGCGCACTGCATCAGGCCGGCATGCGCGTGGCGATTCATTACCGCCATTCGAAGACCGCTGCCACCGCACTACGCGATGAACTCAATGCAACACGCGCCGATAGCTGCCTGATCGTGCAGGCTGACCTGACCGATGTCGCCGTTCATCCCCGTGTGGTGGACACCGTGATTGAAACTTGGGGCCGACTCGACGCGCTGGTCAATAACGCATCAACGTTTTACCCAACGCCCATTGGCCGCATCACCGAGGCCAACTGGGACGACCTGATGGGCAGTAATCTCAAGGCGCCGTTATTCCTGTCGCAGGCCGCCGCACCCGCGCTCACGGCAAGTCAGGGGTGCATCGTCAACCTGATCGACATCCACGCACAAAAACCGCTGGCTGGACACCCCGTGTACTGTGCCGCCAAGGCGGGTCTGGGCATGTTGACCATGAGCCTTGCCCGCGAACTCGGACCTGATGTTCGCGTGAACGGCGTGGCGCCCGGGGCGATACTGTGGCCGGAAGGTGAACTCGATGACGATGCCAAACGCGAAATCCTGTCGCGTACCGCGCTAAAACGAAGCGGCACGCCGGAAGACATCGCAAATACCGTGTTGTTTTTGGTTCGTGATGGCGGCTATATCACGGGGCAAATTATTGCGGTTGATGGTGGGAGAAGTGTGCACGGGTGACGCGGGGATACCCCCCCCTGAGTTGAGGGACTAACCGACTTCTCCATCACATTCAAGACTGCCGCTCACCAAACAACTAACGTAGACTCCAAGCCTCTATGCCCAGTAGTTCCCTTCCCTCGTCACGCCTGTCCCAACTCAACCCCGAGCAACGGGCGGCGGTCCGATACGTCGATGGCCCACTGTTGGTTCTAGCCGGAGCAGGCAGCGGCAAGACCCGGGTAATTACCGAAAAAATTGCGCACCTGATCACCCATCATCAGATGAAAGCCCGTCATATAGTCGCGGTGACCTTCACCAACAAGGCCGCACGCGAGATGAAGTCCCGCGTCGCCAAACTGCTGGATGGCCAGCCGTCACGCGGGCTCACCGTCTCCACCTTTCACCGCTTGGGTATGACGATTCTGCGCCGGGAATGCGATGCGCTGGGACTGACGTCCAGTTTTAGCTTGTACGATACACGCGACAGCAGCGCCCTGTTGCTGGAACTGTTGAAACGGGATGCGGGCACTGACCGCGAATACATTGAGCAGATCCGGGGGCAGATATCGAAATGGAAAAATGCTCTGATCGAACCCCAACACGCCATCTCGATTGCCGCCGACAAGTTTGAGGTCAGTGCCGCGGTGGCCTTCGCCGCCTATGAGCGCCAGTTGCGCAGTTACAATGCGGTCGATCTGGATGATCTGATCGGTCTTCCGGTGCAGGTATTTGAACAGAATCCGGAGCGGCTGGATCACTGGCAGAATCGCGTCCGCCATCTGCTGGTCGACGAATATCAGGACACCAATCAGACTCAATACAAGCTGGTGCACCAACTGACACGGATTCGGCATGCGCTGACGGCCGTAGGCGATGACGATCAGTCCATTTACTCTTGGCGCGGCGCGCAGCCTGAGAACCTGGCACAACTGAGCAAGGACTTCCCGCAGTTAAAGGTGATCAAGCTGGAGCAGAACTACCGTTCCACCAATGTCATTTTGCACGCGGCCAATACCCTGATCGCCAACAACCCGCACACGTTTGAGAAACGCCTGTGGAGCGCCTCCGGCATGGGTGATGCCATTCGGGTTCTGGAATGCAAAAACGAACAGCAGGAGGCCGAGCGCGTGATCGGTGATCTGGTTCATCATCGCTTTAGCAGCGGCGGCC
>JYMV01003910.1_pt1 | contig 11478 bp, 11 predicted proteins | sample 338911 | NCBI WGS metagenome assembly JYMV01 (sample SAMN03354496, study PRJNA234377) | hydrothermal vent metagenome | biome: Deep sea; feature: Hydrothermal plumes at the Eastern Lau Spreading Center, Western Pacific Ocean; material: Seawater | place: Tonga | collected 2009 | depth 2000 m m
AAGTAGAGGTAATGACTATATCAGCACGATGCAGCTCATTTTTAAAAGCCTCAAAATCTAAGGCGGATCCATTGAGCGTTCTGGCTAAATTAGCTGCACGGTCATAGGTCCTACTCGTAACATAAACAGTCTTAACTCCATATGAGATCAAATGCTTTGCTGCAAGCTCTGCCATTTCTCCAGTGCCAACTAGCATTACGGTGCGGTTTTCTAAATCGTCAAATATTTTCTGAGCTAGTTCAACAGCAGCCGAACTAATAGATACGCTTCGCTCGGCGATACCTGTTTCTTCACGCACTTTTTTAGCAATACTAAATGCTTTTTCAAAAAGTTGATTAAGAACAAGTCCAGTAGATCGAAGGTCTTTAGCCAAACTATATGCATCCTTTACCTGACCAAGAATTTGAGCTTCACCTAAGATCATTGAATCCAGGGAAGATGAAACGCGAAACAAATGCTCTACAGCTTCTTCATTTCTATAACTATAAAAATGATCTTCCAGTTCAACTGGTGATACTTCATGATAATCGCAGATAAATTGCTTTATGGCCTTAATTGCAGAATCTTGACAATTTGCTCGCGCGTAGATCTCAACACGATTGCAGGTAGATAAAATGGTATGTTCGATTATATCGGGAAAATTGAAAAGGCGATCAACAGATTCCTCTATTTTACCTTTTGTAAAAGCAAGTTTCTCTCGAATTTCAACGGGAGTTGTCTTATGATTCACGCCAACGAGTATGAGATTTACTTCAGCCATTGCTACACCACGTGGAAAAAATAAGAAACAATTATCGTAATGAACCCAAGAATAGCACCTTGAGCAGCTTTTTTACCTCGCCATCCCACTAGAAGCCTCCCAAAAAAAATACCGCAATAAATCAACCAAACGACTATAAGAGGCCATGTTCTCAACACATCCCACGAAAATAATGACTCGTCTGTTTTAACATTCCAGATCGATCCCGTCATGAAACCAAGAGTGAATAGAGGGAATCCAATGGCAATGACTTTGTAATTCAAATTATCAAGCACCTCAAGCGATGGCATTCTGAAATACATAACACCAAGTTTTTTAGTTTTTACTTGGTTCTCCTGAATAAGATACATGACAGCGGCACCAAAACCGATTGCGAAAGCTGCATAACCAATAATGGATAGCGTGCGATGCATCGTTAACCAGAACATCGTTGATGATTCGTCTATTAACGAATATTCTCTTGATTGAAATGCTGAATACAAAAAAATAAGAAATACAACCGGAATAATAAAAGCACCTAAATCTTTGATCTTGTACTTCCATTCCGTAATAAAAAAAATAATAACTATCACCCATGCAAAAAACGATGTTATTTCAAAACCTGTTGTGTATGGACCGTGTCCCGTTTCCATTGAACGAAGACATATAGCTACTGTATGAGAAAGTAGTCCCAATCCCAGAGAAAAAAATGAAATTGATTTCACCAGAGGTGTTCGGTAAACCAGGTAGATTGTGTACCCTAAAGCAGCAATAAGATAGATAATCAGAGTACTATTAAAGGTAATATTTGCCATACATATGTGTTTGTCTAATGCAAAATAGCACCGAGCAAGCGGCTGTCACGATAATATAAACGATTAATTCATCGTAACATTTTGTATTCTTGGATTCAACAGGCTATGAAGGGATTAGGCGGGAGGATTAACGGTCACGACTTTTAAGGAGGTTTACACAAAATCTATTGATCTTTTTTCAAAACACTAGTTATTTTTTTCATGTTCTTTATTTTTAAGTATGTCCTTAAGTTCTACCATGAATTCATTGACATCTTTAAATGACCGGTATACCGACGCAAACCGAACGTAAGCCACATCATCCAAATTGGAGAGTTCTTTTACTATTTTCTCCCCTGCGACAACTGCAGAAATTTCTTTTTCTCCTAACTCCTGACAGTATTGCTCAACATTATCCACTAACATTTCCATCTGTTTAATACTCACCGGCCTTTTTTGGCACGCCTTCTTAACTCCTGATAATATTTTTTCGCGGTCAAATTCTTCTCTACGCCCATCTTTCTTTATTATATAAGGCAGAGATTTTTCAACTCGCTCATAAGTGGTAAAACGCTCGTTGCAACTAAGACACTCACGTCGTCTGCGTGTACTATTACCCTCTTTATTCAAACGAGAATCAATGACCCGATTCTCAAGATTTGCGCAGGAAGGACATTTCATTTTTTACTAATCTTTATTAGTGAGTTCTGCATAAAGCGGGAACTGTTCGCAAAACCCTCTAATATTTTCTCGAGTTTTATTATGGAATACAGGTTCATCAATATGCTCCATAGTTTGAACAATCATATCAGCAATCATCCCCATTTCCCTGTTTTTCATACCTCGTGTAGTAAGCGCAGGTGTGCCAATACGAATTCCAGAGGTGACAAATGGGCTTCTCGTTTCAAAAGGAACGGTATTTTTGTTAACTGTTATCCCAGCCAAATCAAGAGCCTCTTCAGCCGCTTTTCCTGTAATATTCTTATTCGATAAATCTATCAGTATTAAGTGGGTATCAGTTCCACCACTCACTATTTTAAATCCGGCTGAAGCTAAACACTCTGATAAATGCTTAGCATTTGAGATAACCTGTTTTTGATAGGAGATAAAGTTAGGATCCAGAGCCTCTTTAAACGCCACTGCTTTAGCCGCAATCACATGCATAAGAGGGCCTCCCTGAATGCCAGGAAATATTTTTTTATTTACATCTTTAGCATATTCTTCTTTGCATAAAATCATACCTCCGCGTGGACCACGCAGAGTCTTGTGAGTGGTGGTGGTTACGAACTCCGAATAAGGGATTGGAGATGGATATAACCCAGCAGCTACCAAACCTGCTGGATGCGCAATATCAGTCATAATTCTAGCTCCAACCTCATCTGCTATTTCGCGAAATTTTAAAGCATCTATAACTCTTGGATAAGCACTTCCACCAACGATAATTAATTTTGGCCTATGTTCTTTGGCAAGTCCTAATACCTGTTCATAATCAATCAACTCAGTATCTCGATTTACACCATATGCAACCACTTGATACGTATACCCAGAAAAATTAACTGGACAACCATGGGTTAAGTGACCACCATGGGACAAATCCATGCCTAGAATCGTATCTCCTGGTTGAAGTAACGTATGATAAACAGCCATATTCGCCTGTGAACCAGAATGTGGCTGAACATTCGCATGCTCCGCATTAAAAAGCTTTTTTGCCCGTTCTATGGCTAGGTTTTCGGCGATATCTACATGCTCGCAACCCCCGTAGTAACGCTTCCCGGGGTAACCTTCAGCGTATTTATTAGTCAGAACAGATCCCAAAGCCTCCATCACCGCTTTACTTACGAAGTTTTCCGAGGCGATCATTTCAAGGGTATAAGCCTCGCGTTCAAGCTCGCCTTTGACGGCCTCTGATATTTCAGGATCAAATTCTTCTAACACAATATCCGTCTCCTTATATTTTGTTGGATTTTTCAAATTGGGTAATTTTATCAAGACGTTTCTGATGACGTCCGCCTTCGAATGGTGTATTGAGCCAAACCTTTACTATTTCTTTAGCCAAATCATGGTCAACAACACGCCCACCCATAATAAGAATATTTGAATTGTTGTGTTGACGACACATTTTTGCTGTGTAGACGTCTGAACATAATGTTCCTCTGATACCAGGAAAACGATTAACAACTATGGACATCCCAATCCCTGTACCACAGATAACAATTCCGCGGGAAACCTTATTTGTAGTTAAAGCTTGAGCGACGCTAATACCGTAATCGGGGTAATCCACCGAGTCAGAGTTAGCGGGTCCCATATCATTTACTTCATACCCCAGTTCGCTTAAAAGCAAAACGATATTCACCTTAAGTTCAAAACCAGCGTGGTCCGAAGCTATTCCAATTAAATTCATAAAAAGTGTCTACTAATTAACATTAGCAGCTAATGTAGTATTAGCACATAAAATGCTAGTAGGAGAAAATTTTATTTGGAGAGAAATACAATAAGTTCAAAACTACTACCGCAAAAAAAATCAACATGCAAAGCAGAAAATAGTGATATTGATAGTAAATAAATACCTGATTTTTGTCAACTACAGCGATTTTTTCATACAATTTACTGGTTTATTGTGGTGACAAAAAAGATATAATAAAGCGCGTTTTTTAGACAACTGCCACTACCTGCTGAAATGTGGAAAAATATATTTATTGAATCCTGTTTATTGTCAGCCCTAATTTTTGGTGGATTTTATATCCAGTCAAAAATAATTAGGGCGGAAATTAACTCATCAGACCGATCCATCCAGGTAAGGTTAACGCACATCAGCGGCGGTATTTACCCAGAACCAACTTTAATGGATGAACATTTAAGTGGAGAGAAAACAAGCTTTTCAATCGGACACTTGTCTGGGAAAAAGCAAAACTTAACAACCAAATAACTTTATAGTCTATGTAGGAGCACTACTTTTATTTAGAGAGAAGTTACATTGCACAATAATGACAATAATTGTGGTGTTCCATGGTCAGTTCGCACCACAATTCCCATCCTAAGTTTTTACCTATTGCTTGTCCTTCCTGGGAAAAACATATTTTTCCACACAAATCCATTGCTGTTTAAGTATATCGACAACGTCTATTTTTTCGTGATTATTTCGTTTGCGCTATATAGATTAAATATCAAGGTATTGGGCTTTTCCACAAAACATTTAAAGAATGACTTGCTTATCGGATTCTTATCCGGCGGAGGATTATTATTCGGTCTATTTTTATTGAATTTTGGTATCGATTTAACAGGCTTGGCCGATCACGATTTATTCAACAATCGACCGGATTCAAAAAGTTTTATTTCTATGAGTTCTACGGCAGAATACGCAGGCATCCTTTTAGCAATTCCTTTCATAGAACAAGTGTTTTTTACCGGAATTATATTCCAGTCACTATTAAAAAAAATAAATCCAATCCTTGCAATATATGCTTCAGGCATTATTTATTCCTTAGCTGGATTTAAATTGAGCTTAGGAGCTTTTGGATTAGGCGTCGTCACAAGCTTTCTATTTAAATCTACTAAAACACTTTATTCTTCCATCATTTTCCATGCAAGTTGTGCTGTAGGGGGAGTCATGATCAAAAGTGTTTATCCAAGGTTAAATACTCTTCTTGGTTTCTTGTTTTAGTCTTTATGAACTTATTCTTTAATAACAATTTTTTTAACCACGACTTTACTTTTTGTTTTTGGAGACGCCTTCCCCTGTTTAGCATTTTTGCGTGCCTGTTTTTCGGCTTCCATTCTTCTTAAAATTAGCGCACGTTGTTTTGGATCTTCAAACCATGTGGAAATAATAACTCCAAACTCATAAAGTCCGTATAAGGGAAAACCAAGCAAAACCTGAGTAATAATGTCAGGAGGGGTTAAAAGAGAGGCAAGCAAAAAGCATCCAAGAAATGCCCACTTCCTATACACTTTCATTTGAACAGTATTAATCACCCCAAACTTAGTAAGCAAAACCATCAACAAGGGGGTTTGGAACGCAAATGCAAATGCTAGTATAAGTTTTACAACAAAATTAAAATAAAGTTGGATAGTAACCTGCATTGTCCAAAATTTAGACCCATAGCCAAGCAGAAACTTCAACCCAAGCGGTAACACAAGGAAATAACAAAAAATTCCTCCAAAAAGGAAAAAAAATGTCCCCGCAAGAACAAACATAGAAGTGATTTTCTTTTCCTTAACTTTTAGTCCGGGGGCTATAAAATACCAAATATGGTAGAGAATAAATGGCATGGATATAAACATGGACCCCATAAAAGCAACCTTCATATGGGTAAAAAAAACTTCAGTCGGGGATATATAAATTAGTTCATTACGATACTTCGATGGGAGGGGATCTTGTAGCCAGAGAAGTAGAAAATCTATAAAATAAAAACACAAACCAAAAAAAAGACCGACAACAATACCGACAAGAACCAACCGATCACGAATTTCGATAAGATGGTGGGTAATAGGAATTTTTTCAGTGAAGTTTACGTTTTTAACCACTGTATAAGCAAATTTCTAGTATAAAAAAGCCCCGACATGCCTCGACGCGACTATAAAAGATTATAAAATCAATCTAAAACTTTGAAGTTTTGGCTAGCTATTTGAAGAGATTTACCCACATATTACTGAAAATAAAATTGAAATTCAATAATCAATTAAATAACTCAGTATGGATATATTGTGGGGATATATTAAGAAATTGATCGGATAACAAAAATAATACATAATAAAAAAGCCTTTTATAAAATGCGTAATATCACCATTATGCTATCTCTAATCTCTTAATTTAGGTAGACCCATATGGAAATGAAAGGCCATATCATTTCGGGTGTTAAGGTTGTAAATATAGTTGAAGAAAATGCCGCCAGAATTGAAAAAATGGCTAACAAAATGATTACTGATCTTCACGAAAAAAACATTAAAATACTTGACCTTCAAATAACCGGGGATAATCTTATACTTGTGTTGGGTGAGAAAGAATGATCGGGTTATCATGAATTTTAAATTAAGCAGAGAATAATTCATTCGGCCTCTTATTTTATTTTGAAGTTATTTTCTAGAGGTGAATTTTTGCAACTTTTTCACTGCGGCAATCAATGTTCTTCGAATATCAACATTCAAACTAAAAATATTTATCTACTAATTGACCAATGCGACTTAAGAAAGAATTTATTGAAAAAATTTCAAGAAAAATTATTGAATCATTGCTTAGCAAAAATTTAATTATATGGGAAAGTAGTCATGATAAGTTAGAGTCGATAATCCGTGAGATAATTATAGATGACCTGATGGTTGAAGACCATCTCAATGAAGAGGTTAAAGAATTACTCGATTCAAGGACTGATGAATATGAGCGCAGTATGATGGATTACGGGAGAGTTTTTCAATTGGTGAAATCTAGGTTGGCCCGTGAGCGTGGATTAATATTTTAACAAGGCATAACTATGAGGATCAGCAGAGAAAAAGTTAATCACATTAGTAAAATAATTATTGATAACCTTGAGAAAAGGGATGATTTCGATTATAAGGCAGAGCTAAATGAAGTCCGTCTTGAAATTACTCATGTTATGAACGAATTTTTAAAAATTGAAGACCAAGCAGATGAAAATGCCCGCAAGGTATGCGCGTCTTACTCCCGCAAACTACGTGAAGGTACGGATGAGTGGGACATTCTCTATAACAAGCACTATGAAGAACACCTGTCCAAACACGGTCTATAATAATCAGACTACATTTCTAACTTCCACGCAACTTTTAATGCTTCGTCGTAGACCCTTTTAACTGGAATTTCTTTTTTTAGAGCGATTTTTCTGCAGTCTTCATACTCAGGTGAAATAGTTCGTGTAGATTCATCAAGTCCTCCGATTTTTACACGCACCTTTCCAAAAGGCGTCATAATAATTGTTTGTTTTCGCGGCAATACCACACGATCGACATCATAATGTCTAACACCAAGCGTTGACGTTTCCTCTAGTAAAACTCGTACTACCGAATCAAAGTACTCTGTAGAAGTTATTACTGATAGAAGTATTCCGGGTCTATTTTTTTTCATGTTTATCGGCGCGAAAAACACATCAACGGCACCAACTTTGAACAATTGATCTATCACATAATCATAAAACTCTGGATTCATATCATCAATATTTGTTTCTATTACCTTCATTGATCGATGATGAGATGACTCTTCACTTTTTCCAAGGACAACACGAAGGAGATTAGGAATGTTTTTTATCTCATGAGTGCCTGCACCATAACCGGTACTTAGCATATCCATATTGGGTAAAGATCCAAATTTTTCTGCGAAATGCCCAATAAATGCAGCGCCCGTGGGGGTAGTTAACTCTTTTTCAACTCCGCTAGAATAACAGGGAATACCTTTTAATAGTTCTAGAGTTGCTGGTGCGGGCACGGGTAATATACCATGATCACATTTAACTATCCCTTCACCTGTATTTATTGGCGATGAGACTATCAGATCAGCATCTAACAAATCCATAGCTAATGACCCGCCAACAATATCAATAATGGAATCGATCGCCCCTACTTCATGAAAGTGAATCCTATTAATTGTAGTTCCATGTACTTTAGCTTCAACTTTGCCAATACGTCGAAAAATTGCAATAGAATTAAATTTTACGATTTGTGATAAATCTGATTTTTCAATCAGACTTTTAATATCATTGAAAGATCGTGCGCGGTGGGATTTTTGAGAGGTTTGATTTAAAACCACATTAACCTTGGTACCAATGAACCCATTTCGTTTAACTTGTCGCGAATTAAGTTTATAGCCCTTTAGGTTTAAAGACTTGAGCCGGTTTTGTAGTTCTTTTATATCGACGCCCAAACTCACAAGGGCACCCAGAATCATATCTCCGCTTATGCCAGAGAAGCAATCAAAATAAATAACACGCTTACTACTCATAGAGAACTTGCAAAATACTTAATATAAAAATCGACAAGGAAGCCATAATAAGGAAAAACTATAGATATGCAACGGCGAAAGATCATTTCTTTAGATAATCTGTTAAATAGTTCGCATATTTTTCAGGTATATAGTTCATATGATAGCAGTTATCATAGTAGTGTAATCTTTCGACCCGATAAAGATTAGATAAATCAAAAGAATTTTTATTTTTGTGATAGTAAACCGCCATCTTCGCTGCCAGCACAAGACCATCCAGCAAGTACAAATAATAATAAGAAAGTTTTTTATTGATTTCTTTAAATTTGAAATCTGAATCCTCTTGGTAGGCGTAATCAAAAAAACTCTCTAAACAATTTTTTGATATATTTGGGATTAGACCACAAGTAGAGATTTGATCCTTTGGAAGGAGGTTGTCCTTTTGATCCGAGACAAAACAAGAAAAACCATCTAAATCAAAATTAGTCCTCCCATAAATGAATAAACTCATTAAATCTTTTCCATTTTTGAAATGTGCGAAAAAATTTGAAGTCAAGCTGAAAGCTAATTGCCTTTTTGAAATCAAATCTGAAAAGCAATTTAGGCCACTTTCGGAGCTAAAAAGATATGCTTGGGATGCGGTGTCACCGGTTGCAAAACCTGCTTTAATTGAATAATCTCCTAATGGCGTTCCAGGGAAAGGTGAATATATAGCGTTCCAGTAATAATCCTCCCGACGAAAAAAAGATGAGCAAACTAAATCAAGGCACTTAAGAGACTCTTGTATTGGATCTTCGTAGTAATGCTCTTTACCTTCATGATCAACAAGTGAAACTTTGCATTCTTTAGAATTAAATGGAATTGATGGTTTTATAACAGGGAGACCAACGATAGCCTGAGTTCTCAATGGAACACCAAAGTTTTTAACATTTTTAATAGCATCAAGGACAATACTATTATTTTCATGGCGGTCTAATAATAGTTTCCTCACATTTTGATCCCCTGATTCTATCGCCATAGAAATACCAGAAACTAACCCTCTTTTAGATATGGTTTCAATTCTTTCTATTCCCTTTTTTCCTGCTAGCATTGCAGGGCGAGCTTGAATATAGAAAGGTATTCCAATATCATGCATCCATTTTTCGCCAAGTTCAGTCCACCAATTCATATTATTTAGTGAAATATCAGCTTGATCAAATACAGCAGCTGTTTTCACTCCATAGTATTCGTCAAGTCTTATTATATCCCGCCCCTCAGCTAAAACTGTGTCGATTGGTCGATCTTGTATTATACTTGGGGGTTTTATTCCTTTATCCTGATAAGCCTCTTTTAAATTATCTATTAATGAACTTATGTAACAATATGAGCAGGTGTAGCTGCAACCAAGCGCAGTCAAAATTGATTTTATTTTGCTATACACATAACCTTTTGTCTTATCGGAAAATTCAAACATGTCTCTATAAAAAAACTCGCGATCCATCTTCGGGATATTCGCATATGGCATGGGATCATGATAAATTCCTGGTTCAAAAAGACCTAGTAGGATATCTCTAAAAATATTTATACCTTTTCCTCGGACAACATAATCTCCACCTTTGCAGAATGATTCCTCAAAGCTATAATTATTAAAGTGTCCTCCAATTATAATTGGCGCATATACAATTTGACTTCCATCAAATATTGGTCCCTTTGCTTCCCGAACCATATTTTTTAACAAACTATCAGCACTATCAAAGTCAGAAATATTTTTTTTGAGTATGAAACTGGCTCGCTCAATTTTATATTGTTTAATCCACTTAAAGACAAAATCTGTTAGACCTGTATAAAGATTAAACCCTATCCATTCAGGTTGTTTATTTTTAACAATATCAGTTAAAATGTTAATATTGTTTTCACCTACTAATGCATAATTGGTGATACCATTCATATATTGAAGAACCCCACCTAATGCCATCAGTGTTATGTTTTCTATTTCACTCGAATCATGACCAACAAGTAAGGCATGTGGCTGAAATTCAGGTTTAACTTCCGACAAAAATTTCTTATAAGCATTCCAGTTGACAGTAATATCATTTGTCGAATACATAGTATTTATGTATTTATCTGATATATTTTCTAAAGTAGGAAGTTGGAAGGTTTTTGGGTATCCAAAAATATTAACCAAAGAATCACCTCTTTTAGGAAGTGATATATCATTAATGATATTAATTTTATGTTTGTTCATAAAGGCTTAGGTTTTTTTGTGCTAGTTCGATATTTATTTTGCCTATTCATAGTACAACGAATCGGAAGTTAACTTGCGAAAAGTTTCAATCTAGTCATTAATATTGCTAATTACAATTTTTTTGATTTAGTTCTTCAAAAAGAGATTAAACCAAACATAATAAAAATTACTTTGAAGAATAAATAGCTGTAAATAGCTTATAATCTTTTTTATTTTTTTTATACAATCTCAATAAAAAGTCACACAGTCTCATTGAAAAAAATACTGATTATTAGCACTACAGGAATGGGTGATACTCTCTGGGGAACACCTGCAATTCGTGCGGTTAAAAAGAAGTTTCCACAAGTTAGCATTGATCTTCTCATTCAACCTCAGTGGATTGCTCTATTTAAAAAAAATAAAAATATTCGCAATTCAATACCCTATCATCCAAAGTGGTATCGTCAAATACTCTTGCTACCAAACCTTTTAAAAAATAACTATGACCATGTTTTAATTTTTCACGCTAATAAGGATATCGGAAGAATACTTCCTTGGCTAAGGACTTCATCCGTTTGGTCTCATCAAAATATCAATATTCTCCCAGGTCTATCCAAAAACCAAATTGTGTCAATCGACAAACCAGTCCATGGAATACTCCGCCGTATAACAATGATAGAAAAAATTCATGTTCCTTCAGATGGAACACATATGGATATATGTTTAAACGAAGATGAAATAAATGAGGCAAAATTATTTCTAAAAACGCATAATATTTTATCTAAAGGCTTTATTTATTTGAATATTGGTGGATCTG
>JYMV01045631.1_pt1 | contig 11478 bp, 4 predicted proteins | sample 338911 | NCBI WGS metagenome assembly JYMV01 (sample SAMN03354496, study PRJNA234377) | hydrothermal vent metagenome | biome: Deep sea; feature: Hydrothermal plumes at the Eastern Lau Spreading Center, Western Pacific Ocean; material: Seawater | place: Tonga | collected 2009 | depth 2000 m m
TGATCTTTATAAAAAGCTACATTATACTTTATTCCTGAGTAAAGAAACAAGACCTTGGGATTAAAATTTCCATCTTGATCTACAATCTGTCCTTTGTTCTTTATAAAATAGTGTTCTTGGCAATTGGCATTAAAAACTATACTGATAGCTAGCACATATACAATGATTATTTTAAGAAATGTGGCAACCATTACGTCTGGATTCGTCTATGTATTTTCTGATCTATGCTTAAATGTATACTTTTTTGTCATTTATTTTGCTGAAAATGAAATATTTGCAAAAAAGACTGTAACTTTTGGATATTATTATTTTTTATGAAAAGAAGATTACTTCTTGTTTTTATTATTCTGGTTTCAGGGCTTAGATCTTATTCTTGTTCACCATATGCTGTTCCACCCCTAAACAATCAGCAGTTAGTTGGAACAGACCTGATTTTAGATTGGAGCAGTGCAACTGCCTGGGCATGTTCGTATAATATTTTTGTTGAAATTAGATGCCAGTCAAATCCGGGTGGAGCTCCAGTGCTAACCTCTCTTTCAGGCTGCATAAATAAGCCAAATGCCAGCACAATACCTTATCCAGCATCCCATATCATTGATGTTAGTGGCTTATGCCCTGGAGAAACCTATATTTTCCGTGGTAAGGAAACGCCATGTGGATCGAGTGTAGGAGGTAGCTCCTGGACAAGTACTTTTACCTTTACAGCTGGTGGAAGTAATCCATTCTCGGTTACTGCAAGCCCAGCAGCAAATATATGTATCGGCAATTGTGTAGATATATCTGCAACTGCTTTTAATAGTTGTAATCCATCTATTACATATACTTGGGATAATGGCGCTGGAACGGGCTCTATAGTAAATGTATGTCCTACAGTAACTACTACCTATACTGTTACGGCGTCATCCACCACGCCATGTGGAACTATTACTGCTACGGATGTTGTTACAATCATAGTTGATACTTTGCCTGCAGGAGGTGTTGCAACAATATTTCCGGATCACATATGTGTAGGTGACAGTACAGATGTGACATTAACTGGATATAATGGAAATGTGCAATGGCAACTTTCAGTTTCATCCTTAGGGCCATGGATTGATATTAATGGTGCAACTGCACCTATATATAATACTTTTCCCATAACAACAGAATTGTATTATCGGGCGATCCTTTCTAATACTTGTGGTAGTGACACCTCTACAGTTACAGCAGTATATCCGGAGCCTTATCCCATTGTTGGGTATAATCATTCAGACATATGTATATATGAATCTGCTCAATTTATTAATACCTCAAGTATCCCCTCTGGCAATATTATTAGCTGGTTGTGGGACTTTGGTGATGGCAATACATCCACTGTACAGTCACCGACCTATTCCTATAATAATCCTGGAACCTATAATGTAATACTTGCTGCCACTTCAGATTATGGTTGCATCGCTTCCATCATTAAACCAATTATTGTTCATCCCAAGCCAGGAGCAGATTTTACGAAATCAAACGTATGCATGTATGATGCAGCATCATTTTCTGACATTTCAACTGTATCAACTGGTGCAATTACAACCTGGCAATGGGATTTTGGTGATGGGAATACAGGAACTGACCAAAATCCTTTCAATCAATATTCTTCTGATGGATTGTATAATATTCAGCTTATAGTTACAACTGATAATGGCTGTTCAGATACTATTAGCCAATCTATTTATGTAAATGAAGTGCCTCAGGCAGCCTTTTCATTTTCTAATGAATGTTTCTATACCCCTTTTAATTTTCAGGACCTTTCAATAATAAATACGGTAAACATACAAACATGGCAATGGGATTTTGGTGATGGTTCTAACTCAGTATTGCAAAATCCCCTCAATCAATATAATACGTATGGCACCTATAATGTTACGCTAACCATTGTCAGTGATAGTGGCTGCATAGATTCAGTTGCCAAGTCGGCAACTGCCCATCCAAAGCCACTTGCAGATTTTGCTTTTCAGGATGAATGTGTTTATGATGCTGCACAGTTTACAGACAATTCAACCGTTCCTTTGAACCCTCCAAACTCAATCTCTGAATGGATCTGGGATTTTGGTGACATGAATGCCAGTACAGAGCAACACCCACTGTATTTATATAGCTCCCCAGGAACCTATACAGTTATATTAATTTCAACTACTGATAGTGGATGCATTGATACGGCGTCTAGCATAATTGAAATTTTCCCTGCTCCTACAGCAAGTTTTACCCATAATGATACTTGTTTAAATAATACAACATTCTTTCAAAATTCATCTACTGTCACCGGAGATGTAATTAGTGGCTGGACCTGGGACTTTGATGATATGAGTTCCTCAAGTCAAACAGATCCTGCTCACCTGTATTCTGCTTATGGATCATATAATGTTTCATTAACTGTCACGACAAGTAATGGATGTGTTGATGATTCAACAATTGTTGTAGAAGTTTTTCCTTTACCCTTTGCTAATTTTTCAGCATCCACTGTGTGCCAAAACACTCCTCCCACACAATTTGATGATAATAGTTCAGTACCATATACGACAATTGATAATTGGCAATGGGATTTTGGAGATGGCAGTGGCACTTTTGTTTCAAGTGGTAGCACTTCCTATGCTTTTGCGGATAGTGGAACTTATACAACCACCTTAATTGTTATGACAGATGTTGGTTGTACTGATGACACAAGTGTAAGCCTTATTGTTAAAGCTAAGCCAAATGTTTTTTTCTCTTCAGATATAACCAAGGGCTGCATTCCTGTTTGCGTTAATTTTTCGGATAGCTCCATAGCAAACCAGGGTAATATTGTTAGCTTGGAATGGGATTTTGGAGATGGGTCTTTTGGATCAGGTGATTCAACCTTTCATTGTTTTGGTAATCCAAAAAAATACACGGTCCAGCTATTTGACATACAATTGATCGCAGAAAATTCAAATGGCTGTTTTGACACATTAAGGCAAAATCAGATGATAACCGCCTGGCCTTTACCTGTTGCAGATTTTACAGGAAATCCAAATCCCACTTCTATTTTATATCCTTATGTTAGTTTTACGAACTCATCATATGGCAACCTCGTTTCTCCTACAAACTATACATGGGATTATGGCGATGGTTCGCCCCTTAATGCAGATTTTGAAAATGAACATGTATATCCAGATCAAGATACTGGAACATATGTTGCCCAGTTGGTAATTGAAAACTCTTACGGTTGTTTAGACTCAACAACGTCTGATATTATTATTAAACCAGAGAACATCATTTTGGTTCCAAATGCTTTTACTCCGAATGGAGATGGCTTCAACGATGGATTTTTCCCAACCGGAATAGGTTTCAAAACTTTAGAGGCTTATGAATTGTTGATTTATGATCGTTGGGGCGACTTAATCTTTAAATCAGATGATTATAACCAGCAATGGGATGGGGTGGCTAATAAGGGCAAAGAAATTGCCCAGGAAGACACTTATGTATGGGTTCTTAGAACTGTAGATTATGACAAACAAAGACATAACTATATAGGTCATGTTTCTTTGATCCGGTAGCTGAGGTTTTTAATTCCTAGATGATTGTTGAGACTATTGTCTTCTTTCTATTCAATTAACAGGCTTCCAGATAATGTTGCCTGATTATTGGTGTGCAGCTGGAACAAGTAGAGGCCACTTACCAGATTGTCTTTTTCAATCGATATTTGATCTGTTGTAATGTTGGTTATTGTCATTTTCTTCCTTCCTGCTGCATCGTAGAGGGTTAGTGTGTGGTTTTCATGTTTCGGATTTGTAAATTCTATAATAATTCTATCCCTAAAAGGATTAGGATAAGCGATAAATTCTGACTTTGCTTGATTAGTAGAGGTTAGCCCATTTGTGATGCAGCTATTTGTATTGAGGAAATTAATTACATCTGACCAATAGGGTTCTTGTACCTCCCAGAATAGTTCATGCCCATCATCCGGAGGGGTGTTTTGTAAACCATCTCCGTTTGAGTCGTAATAGGGGTAAAGTATATGCGTGGAGTTTTTGCCCCCATTTATCAGGCTGTCATGTGCCATCTGGGCCAATTGTACATGATTGTCTTGTATGAGGTCGTTGGTAGCAACAAGGATCAAGATAGGATCATCAAAAGGAGACACATCAGCTATAGTACTATTAAGATTTCCGTTTGCCTGGGCAGGGGCCATAGAAATTATTGTATTCACTTTCTCAGGGTACAACTTCCCTGCTTGTAAGGTAAGAAGGCCTCCGCGAGAAAACCCCATTATGCACACACAATTAGTGTCTGTCCGTGGATCTTCTCTCAATGTATTGAGGGCTTCTGTTACTTCATCCAGGTGTCCTGAAATTGGAATGGTTTCCATGCGTTTTTCAGCCCTCGCAATATAACCAGCTTGAGCAAGAGCAATAGCTGTCCCTCTTAAGTCACCTCCTATATTAGTGCCCAATCCCCCATGATTATATAAAACAGCTGGAAAAGGGCCTGCTCCTATAGGGCTGGCAATATAGGTGTATCCAGGATTTTCAAATATTGAATCCAGGGTTATCTGGGAAGTAACAATGTTGGTGTTTATAGTTAACAAAACCAAAAACCACAGATTCTTCAGGGAGTTCATTTTCTTGGGTTTTTTGTTTCCTTTTTGATCAGGTCAATAGCAAACTTACTTGAAGACTATTTTCTTTGTTTCAATAATATCATTGTGGCTAAGTCGCAGAATATATATTCCTTTTGCAAAACTAGAGAGGTCTATCAGCTTTTGATACTTGCCGGAAAATTTGTTGAGCTTTTCCAAAAATACCAATTGGCCTGTAACTGATTGCAGCTTTATTTCCACTGATTTAACCTGGTGCAACTCAAATTCAAGGATAAAAACACCTTCATTTGGGTTGGGATATACGATCAATAATGTGCTTCCTTCCTCTTCTGCTAATCCTGTTTGTGAATTAACGGTTGCTGAAGAAATGAGGGTACAGCCATTTGCATCAGATATCGTTACAGTATATAATCCGGGACATAAGTTTGAAATACTGGATGTTGTTTGACCATTACTCCAGAGATAGGTATAAGGAAGAGTACCACCATTGACAATAACGGAAGCGCTACCTGTACAGGTACCTGGAGCAGCGTCATTGGAAGTAGGGGTATTCGTCAAAGCATCTGGTTCTGTTATGGTAACTGGAGTGGTGGTTATGCATCCTGCATCATCCGTAACGGTTAAGGTATAGGTTCCAGCAGGAAGTCCGGTTGCAATAGCCGTCGTTTGTCCATTCAGGTCATCCCATAAATAAGTAAATGGCGCTATTCCGCCACTTACCGAAGTTGCTGCCATGCCGTTATTGCCACCATTGCAGCTAACGTCATTTGAAGTGATGGAAACGGTTGGCCCACCAATATTGTTTACTGATACTGTTGAGCTTGTCGAACAGTTATTTGAATCAGTAATTGTAGCCGTATAGGTTCCAGCCCCTAAGCCAGTAGCAGTAGAAGCAGTTTGCGCCCCCAGGTCATCCCAAAGATAGGTATAGGCACCTGTGCCCCCTGAAACGGTAACATTAGCGGATCCATCTGAAGCACCACATGCTGGGTCAATGGATGAAGTCGTTGCAATTAATGCTACTGGTTCTGATATAGTAATACTGCTTATGCTATTACAACCGATTGAGTCGGTAACACTTACATTATAAACACCGGCGACTAGTCCAGTGGCAGTTTGATTCGTTTGTCCATTTATATCATCCCATAAATAGGTATATGGTAATAATCCCCCACTTGCTGAAGTCGTTGCCGAACCATTGTTGCCTCCGTTACAGCTAGCGTCATTTGATGTGATGGAAATGCTTGGCCCACCAATGTTGTTTACTGATACTGTTGAGCTTGTCGAGCAGTTATTTGAATCAGTAATTGTGTTTGCGCCCCCAGGTCATCCCAAAGATAGGTATAGACACCAGTGCCCCCTGAAACGATAACGGTAGCGGATCCATCTGAAGCACCACATGCTGGGTCAACTGATGAAGTCGTAGCAAATAATGCAGTAGGTTCTATAACAATGATGCTGCTTATACTAGTGCAGCCGCTTGAGTCCGTAACGGTTACATTATATAAGCCAGCACTAAGGCCAGTAGCTGATTGGTTTGTTTGCCCATTCAGGTCATCCCACAAATAAGTAAATGGTGCTAATCCGCCACTTACTGAAATTGCTGCCGTGCCATTGTTTCCACCATTACAGATAACGTTATCTGATGTTATGGAAATACTTGGCCCACCTGTGCTGTTTACTGATGCTGTTGCTGTTACAATACAGCCATTCAAATCAGTAATTGTAACAGTATAGGTACCAGCCCCTAAGCCAGTAGCAGTAGCAGTAGTTTGCGCCCCCAGGTCATCCCAAAGATAGGTATAGGCACCTGTGCCCCCCGAAGCAGTAACGATAGCAGATCCATCAGAAGCACCACATGTAGGGTCTGTTGATGAGCTTGTTGCAATTAATGCAGTGGGCTCTGAAATACTTATGCTGCTCAGGCTAATACACCCACTGGTGTCCGTAACGGTTACATTATATAAGCCAGCACTAAGTCCAGTGGCGCTTGCGTTAGTTTGTGCTCCTGGGTCATCCCATAGGTAAGTATAGGGCGGCGAACCAAGAGAGGCTGATACCGTAGCACTTCCATCATTTCCCCCCTTACAGGTTACGTCAACACTTGCTGAAATGTTAACAACAGGGACGACATTGTTAACCACCAAAGAAGCAGTTTCTATACATCCATTCGCATCAGTTACAGTAACATTATAAGTTCCAGCAAATAATCCTGTCGCAGTAGCGTTTGTTTGTCCAGAAATATCAGACCAGACATAAGAGTAACTGGCTGTTCCTCCATTTGCAGTTACGCTTGCACTTCCATCTGCATTTCCGCATGTGGCATTTGTGCTTAAAGGGGTAAGGCTAAGAACATTGGGTTCTGTAATGGTTATCGTAGAAGTTGTTATACAACCACTGGAATCCGTTATGTTAACTGAATACATGCCGGCAGCTAAATTTATTGCAGTGGAGTCAGTTTGTGCCCCTGGATCATTCCACAAATAAACATAAGGGGCAATACCCCCGGTAATGGAAGCTGTTGCATTACCATCGTTTCCGCCGTTGCAACTCACATTTGAAAAAGCGTTGATAGAGGAGAAGAGACCGCCAAAATCAAAGATCTCAACTATTTTAACATCAGTACAGCCTGCAGAATCTGTGGAGGTCACATTGAATAATCCGGCACACAGCCCTGTAGCAGTATTATTGGTTTGGGTTCCCGGGTCATCCCATAGATAGGTGTAAGGCCCAGCCCCACCTGAAACTGCAATTGTTGCCTCTCCGATGCAGATGCTACAGCTTGTATTTGTTAATCCCATAAGGTTTGCAGTAATGCCCGGCCCAAAAGAAAGTGAAGTGGATGCATTTGCAATACAACCCAAAATATCTGTTACCGTCAGATTATAAGTCCCTGAACATAGTCCTGTTGCATTTGCATTCGTTTGTGCCCCTGAGTCATCCCATAAATAAGTAAAAGGGCTGTTGCCATTGGATACAGAAGCAGTGGAATTTCCATCACATACTCCTGAACAAATTGCATCAGATCCTGTAAATGAGAGAGTCATCGCAGGAGGGGCTGTTATCGTTATAACATCTGTAGCGAAACAACCTGAAGTATCAGTGACATTAACCGTATAGGTGCCAACAGCAAGCCCAGTTGCACTTGCAGTAGTTTGTGCTCCGGGGTCATCCCATAGGTAAGTATAGGGTGGTGTACCTTGCGAAGCAATTGCTGCAGCACTTCCATCATTTCCGCCATCACAGGTTACATTCACACTAGTAGAAATATTAACTACCGGAACTACATTATTGACTACTATGGAGACTGTGGCAGTACACCCATTGGAATCCGTAATGCTACAGGTATAGGTATTGGCCAACAGACCAACTGCAGTACTGTTAGTCTGCACTGCGGGGTCATCCCAAAGATAAGTATATGGAGGAGTGCCGCTTGTTGGATTAGCACTGGCTTGACCATCAGCATTTCCACAGGCTGCATCTACTGAGCTTGTATTGATAGTCATTGCACCAGGCTCTGTAATCGTTGTGCTGTCAGTCCCTGAACATCCATTGGCATCAGAAATGGTAACGAAATAAGTTCCTGCACATAGGTTATTAATTCCTGCTCCGGGATCTCCATTGGACCAAAGATAGGTGTATGGACTGGTTCCCCCTGTGACTATAGTACTTGCACTGCCATCACACATACCGTTACAGGTGGTGTTCGTGGTTGAAGGTATGGTTAATGCAGGTACGGAGAATATTGTAGCAGAGGCAATAGCAGGTTCACTGGTACAAATAGGTTCCCTTACCTCCCAATCATAAAAGAAATAATAATAACCAGCAGAAGCATTTGTGCCTGTAATTGAAATGATGTTTGAAATATTGTATGGGAATACTGCACCGCTATTGTTTCTGTACATATCAGAATTTTGCCCATTAATTCCTAATTGCAGATTATTTTGAACGGGCAAGGGAAAGTCTAGTGTAATCCGGATTCCATTTGGGGCTACCGGAATATTTATATTAGTGTCCAGCAGGACTGTATTAGCACTGTTTCGGAGCTCTATGGTTCTAAAACCAGTGGAGTTTGTGTAAACCATTACAGAAACCAAGGTAGAAGGGATGTAGTTGTCAAAGATCAAATGACGATTTCCCTGAAAATATCCACCTCCCCCCAAACTATTGTCAGCAGGGCCACCATATATAGATGGGGGCGTAACTAAATCTATCACATAATAATCTGTGCTTATACTTAAGGATGGGGTCGTATATGAATTGCCAGTAGATAAAAGATTGCTTCCTGTTGAGTCACTGTACCAATTGATTGTACCAGTTCCCGAAGCGGATAATGTAACACTCCCCGAGCCACATCTGGATGCAGAGACTGCTGAAGGCGCTGTAGGTTTAGTAACAACCACATAGGCCGTTTTAATCAATGAATCTGCACCAAACCCATTTGTGGTAACCAATTTAACTGTATAAGTGCCTCCAGACATATAAGTATATGTAGGGTTTTGGCTGGTAGAAGTGCCTCCATCGCCAAAATCCCAAGTCCAGGTTAGTGGGCCATTAGTAGAGATGTCTGAAAAATCTACAATTCCTGTACATGTTGAAGTGGTATTAGCAATAAAATCTGTCGTTGGGGGCTGGTTAGGCATCGTACAAGTCCATTGAATTTCAAACCCAGCTTCAACAACAGCTTGGTCAGCATGGTGAAAGATGGTAATTGAACCACCTATAGATGTTAAGGGGCCCGGAGGCCCAGTAGTATTACAAAACCTCCCTAAAGAAGGAGAGCCAGTATTTGGGCCATCAAAGAATTCCACGTAATCATAATCACATGGGGGGGTGCCCCCACTTCCAGTTTCTATATCAAAGGATATAATATTTAAGGTTACTGAAGAAGCTCCTATAGGTGATATGGTGATTTCACAATCTGTATTATCCAGGTAATCGCCACCTGGTCCTCCATTGTCATAAACCGTTCCAGCACAGGCGGTTTGAACACTTCCGGCTCCAGAGCTTGGAAGGTTTACAATACAAGGCAAAGTTGAATCTACTGCAATATAATCGACTTTAATGATGGAGTCAATCCCACATGGATTACCATCAGCGATTAACTTCACAGTATAATTGCCATAATTGTTATAAGTATGGGTGGGGTTGGTTGTCGTATCTGTAAAGCCATCGCCAAAATCCCAATAAAAAGAACCACCATTAGCACTCTGATTTGTAAACATTACGGTGAAAGGGGCGGAGCAAGAAGATGAAGGGTTTGCGATAAATTCACTTGTAACAGTTGAATCAAATGGCAACCCAACTCCAACAGCATACCATGCATCTGTCGTAGCAACTACCTCAGGGCTACAAGCGCCAAATAGGTCAATTGCAGATTGAATGGCATAAAACCGTGCGTCTACATATTGTGAGTTGGCGCTTAGATAAACCGTTAGGTTTCTAAAAGCAATTGACCCGGCATCTCCCAAACCTATTCCAGTGATATTATAATTGTCTCCATTGTCATTGGTGCCGGAGCCTCCATTTGTTAAGATGTAATACCAGAAATTTTGGACGCCTGAGTTTGTGTGGACACCTCCATTATCTCCTGTACCGGTAGCCCAGTTGGTTCCCTGGTATGTATCAGGGTCACCATAGGTATTGGGGTTTGACATAGATCTTAGGGTAACACCAATATCTTCACCCATAAACCAATTCGCTTGGCTTGGTTTGCCATAAAACTCTACAGATGTACCAAATATGTCTGAGAAAGACTCATTTAAGGCCCCAGATTCATAGGAATATACTAAGTCAGCTGTAAAGTCGGTCAAACCATGAGTAACCTCATGACCGGTAATATCCAACGCTGTAAAAGGATTGTAGTTCCCAGAGCCATCACCATACGTCATACGCTGGCCATCCCAAAATGCATTGCTGTATCCGGAATTATAATGCACATAGCTTAATAATGCCATACCATTATCGTCAAGACTATTTCTCCCATAATTATTAAAGAAGTAATCATAGGTCATCTCTGCTCCCCAGTGTGCATCTGTTGCTACTTCATCCTGGTTTCCGTTTACATTATTCCAGAAATTGTCATTATCGGTAAAATCTACCGCATTCCCATAATTAGATCCCTGATTTAGGTCATATGTTTCAATGCCATTTCCACGGCTTGCTTCCCTTAGCCTGTATGTGCCTCCATTATCATCAGTAATAATCGTTTGAGTGCCACTATAAGCAGTCACAGCAGTTCCCGTGACATCGGCAATATGTATTTTGTTGTTTTCAAATAAGATGTTGCCATCAACAGCATCTACATAAATGTCCGCACGATATAATGGTTCATCAGCGTAAATATTAAACTTATAGGCTAACCTGTAGTTTCTCCCATTTGTTTCTGGACATATATACACCAGCTCTGGCTGGGGATAGTAGCTTGCCCTTGGGTTATTGGTTTGTCGTTTGAGCAAGGCTTCCTCTTCAGGCATTTCCCACTTATAGCTTGTGGCCTTTATGTGATCAAGGGCAAGTCCAATAGCTTCTTCACCAGAGAGAACAATGGCCGTTTTGAGATTTAATGTTTTAAAAACAGACCCATTTATTGACCTGATTTTCCCATATAATTCATGAACTGTATATCTTGTCCATTCAATTGGAATTCCTTTGTAAAACTGCCGGTACTGATGATGCTTAAAGCCAAGATTGTCCGTTTCAGTTTTCTGTAATTCAAGAGTGAAGCCATTAGCAGGTTTTAAAATTTTATGAATCCAGGTTTCAAAAAAATCCAGTTCAATTTCCTGGCCTTTTTTAAATCGAGCAAATTCAGGAATCTTTGAATTGGTTTTCATTCGCACGAGCTCTGCTCCTGGAATTAATGCAGCAGCTTCTTTGCCGTAATAAGT
>JYMV01026400.1_pt1 | contig 11477 bp, 6 predicted proteins | sample 338911 | NCBI WGS metagenome assembly JYMV01 (sample SAMN03354496, study PRJNA234377) | hydrothermal vent metagenome | biome: Deep sea; feature: Hydrothermal plumes at the Eastern Lau Spreading Center, Western Pacific Ocean; material: Seawater | place: Tonga | collected 2009 | depth 2000 m m
CTTCCTGGATATTTAGTCCTTCTTTCAACGTGAAGTAATAATCCAAAGCTAGATCCCATTCAGGGTTTTTAAAATAACTAACGCCATACTTTTCAGGCTCAAATGCAACAGGAGAGTATTTCCCAAGGACATAGGTCATAAAACCTAAGGAGTGGACGTGTTCACGATTTTTAAGCACAAAATGCTTGCTGTCTTCCGCTTCTTCCCTTGTCTCTCCAGGAAATCCAAAGAACCCCATGATGTGATTCCATATTCCGGCTTCAGAGGACATGCGTAAATTGGTTTCTATAGCATCAAGTTTAGTTGCTTTATCCATGAGCTTGAGTACCCGTTGGTTTCCTGACTCAAAACCAAAATGGAGGTAGCGGCATCCTGATGCATGAGCATCTTTCCATACTTGTTCATCCAGTAAAGTTTCTTCGAAGCGCATGTGCGTAGTCCAGACAATATCTAGTTTTTCCTCGACTATACGCTGAGATAATTTGCGGAACAGGGCAGGCGGATAGGATTCATCAGTAAAATGAAAAAAGCGAGTATTATATTTATTCTGTAGAAATCGAATTTCATCTACGATTTGATCGACCTGCATAGTGCGAAAGCCTTCGACATACCCCTGAAAATGGTCACAGAAAGTGCATCTTCCCCAATAACAACCTCGCGTAGCAAGAAAGGGTAGAATTAGCTTCGGTACAAAGTATTTTTTCAGAGCTAGCCCATCAAAGTCTGGGGGAGGAAGCTTTGAAAGGTCTTCTGAGCATACATCCTCATTGGCATGAATTCCAGATTTGTCTCGATATATAAGATTAGGTAGTCCAGATAAAGGTTTGGAGTTTTCTACTGCATCGACCAATTGTAAATAAGCATTTTCTCCTTCATATAATACTGCGGAGTCAATATATCCGAATAATTTATCCTGTGTTTTTAATTCGTCTCTGATTCGGGTGACAATATTTCCGCCAATAGTTATATGCACGTTAGGATATTCTTCCTTGATCATCTTGGAAAAAGTGAACGTTGGGATAATTTGCTTTTGTTGAACAATTGAAATTCCGACCATTCCAGGCTTTTCTTTTTTCATTACAGGAGCAATTAATTGGCGATAAACATCACGATAGACATTGATTTGATCATCATCCATAGCTTCTAAAATTTCGCTCGACATAAAAGGTTTGTATGCAAGATCGGTTTCTATCGGAGGAAAACAAATTTGTGCTGTGCGGGGTAGTATCCTAGTGAAATGCGAGCCATTGTTTGATGGAGTGTATTGGTGGCCCATTCTAACTTGTCAATGTCATAGAAATTTTCTCCACGTAGAATTTCTTTTGCTTCCTCAGCATCAGAAGATAGTTGGCTAAGAACTTCTGAAGTGCTTTGAAGTAGTTGAGATTTTAAGGTTAATTCTTCTTCATCAAGGGCGCGTTGCTTTTCAACGCGGATCAGGTGGTTGAGTTCCCCAGCGATGCGATCAGATACGTGTTCGAGAAAAGAACGACTGAAAAACATATCGTACATTTCAACATTTATATCTTTTTGTATTACCTTGTGGCCAGCTGGACGCAAAACGGACGTCAGTGCCGGAAGACTCAAATACGGTTCAGATGGTAACCAGTCAGGTGGAAATAAAAGTAATATTTTCATAACGGTTCAACCATTATTAATCAATTTGTCTACAGTCTATGAAATGACAGCAATTGTTAATCGTTGCATCTAAAGTAACAGAATATCATTCTTGTCTCAGGCCTTACACAATATTTCGTCTTCTTTTATTTCTGGTGGGCTATTTCCGCTAAGCCCTTCCTTCCCATATCGATCAAGATAGAGTAAAAAGTGTTCTCTTGGCAGGGTTCCCCATATTTGGAGCGAAGGGAATTTTTCTTCTGCCATGCTAATACATCTGTTATTCATTTCTACAGCCTCTTCGCGCGACATCCCGGAGGAGGCCTCAAAATCTAGATTCATAGCAATATTTGACTCAGGGTTTTGTGTTATTTTGGTAATAGAAAATTTTTCCGGATATTGGTAACAACTTGAATCTCTATTGAGAAGAAATACTCCTGGTCCAAATGAATGGATACTATGAAGATTTTTTTCTAGAAAATTTATGGTGTCCTGTGCTTCATCACGAGTTTCTGTAGGAAACCCAAAGAACATGAATGAATGATTCCAGATTCCAGCTCTATGACTTTTCTCAAGCACTTCACGTTCGGTTTTTTGATCGGTCCCTTTATCGATCAGTGAAAGAACTCTATCGTTAGCACTTTCCAAACCATACATTAGGAAAATAAATCCTGCTTGCTTCATTTTCTCAAACAATTCTTGGTCCATTACTTTTTCAAACTTAAGAAGCGCAAGTGATTTGATATCCACATCACGCTTGATAATTTCTTCTGACACGTCATTTAAGGAGTGGGGGGATACTGCTTCGTCCGAGAAGGTGAAGTAATTTGTTTTATATTTTTCGGCTAAACTTTCCAGTTCGTCAACCATTTGCTCGGTACGTTGTTTGCCATATCGGTGGCCATAAATAAAGCTGTGTGTGCAGAATGTGCACTTGCCCCAATAACATCCTCTGCTTTGAAGTACTGGCAGAATGGGATAAGGCGAAAGATAAAGATCCAGGGGTAAACCGTCAAAAGTTGGCGGAGGCATTTCCTCGAAGCGTAGCTCAACTCTTTCTTCATTAGACTCAACTTTTCCTTCTTCATAAAAAAGTAGATTAGGGACGTCTTTGAGTGTTGAGCCATTTTTGAGTGTCGTCAGTAGACGGTGGAGAGGTTCCTCACCTTCAAATGTGACGATGCTGTCGCAGAATTCCTGAAAGAATTCCGGGTGGCCCATAAGTTGTTTGGAGTTAACACTGAAAATTGGTCCACCGAGTGTGATGTGTAAATGAGGATATTTTCCCTTAAGCAATCGAGCCAAGGTTAATCCCGGTAGAATTTGAGAGATTCCAACAATAGAAATCCCAACCAGATTATAGTCTTCCCAAGATTCAGAAGGCAGTAGTACTTTCTCGTAGAGATCAATAAAAGGGTTGATATCGTTATTTCGAGCGAATTCGGTGGCACGTTGAGTTGACTCTTCTGCGCGGGTTCCACTTTCAAAGGTAGACAGCGTGAGAATAGATGGAGAATATGCATCCGATACAAGTTTCAAGGCAGATTTAATTACCATGTCTGCTTGCTTGTAAGTGCTAAAATCAAAAAAACGTTCAGGTGTTCGCATGACCTGTTTTGCGTCATTCACTCCAGATATAATGGTGGGAGCAAATTTAACGCTTGTAGCCAAAACGTCCATCAGAGACTTTTCTTTGAACGAGAACGACTTTTTTTCTTTAAGTGCGGTAAGACGGCCTTCTATTTTCGAGAGTATGTTTTCAAGTAAAGTGGGTGATAAAAAATGGTCGTAGGATTCGATATTAAAATCCCTTTGCGTTACGTCCCAGCTTTTTTCTCTTAGATAGGCGCACAAATATGGCGTGCTTAAATAGGGCTGAGTGGGATACCACTGCGCTGGGAAAACAAGTAGCGATTTCATGATGTAACTATGGTATCACCACCATTCACTTCAATCCAAATAGATAATCCTATAAGTGCACAAAAGTTTTTGGATATAGCTAAATAGGGTGTTTTAGGGGGAAAAAAGCTTCGTAAAGGGATAAAAAAATCCATTTGACATCAAAGTGGCTGAAAGTATAATCGAGGGCTTATACTTCAAAACAGCTACAAACTCGTTGCTTTTTCGGATGTCTCATCGTTTTTAATCAGGTTTCTGGTTACGAATACCTTATGAATACATGCTTTAGTCTCATATTAGAGGTGTTTCATGCTTACTAGTAGCACTTTAAAGATTAATTTGGTTTTATTTACGCTATTTCTATCTCTTATTACAGTACCAGTTGATGCGAAAACAGGCTCGGGGAAAGCGACAGAAACGGAAATTTCCCTTGTAGACGGGATTACGATGGATAAAAAGGGGAATGTGTATATCGCGATGCGTGAGCATAATATAATTAGCCGGATTGACACCAAAGGTATGATGACGCGTTATGCGGGTTCAGGTGAATCTGGTTTTTCAGGCGATGGTGGACCTGCTATTAAAGCCAATTTTAAGACCCCTGCTGGTTTAGCCTTCGACCCGGAAGGTAACCTTTATATAGCTGATCGTGAAAACCATAGAGTACGCAAAATAGATACCAGCGGTAACATCTCTACTTTTGCTGGGATCGGTAAAGCCGGATTTTCGGGTGATGGTGGCCCAGCAGTAAGAGCAAAACTCAATTTACCCTCCGGATTGGCAACAGATAAAAAGGGAAATTTGTTCATATCGGATCGATCCAATGATCGTATCCGTGTGGTCGATAAAAAAGGAGTGATTCGGACATATGCAGGGAGCGGTGTTGCAGGTTTTCAGGGTGATGCCGGCCCAGCACTTAAGGCTCAATTAGATAAGCCTTTCGGTATCGCTCTTGATGAAGCAGAAAATTTATATATCGCTGACCGCAATAACAACCGCGTTAGAAAAGTTTCACCTGAAGGTATTATTACGACTGTAGCCGGAGATGGGGGTTTTTTCTTTATGGGCGATAACGGGCCCGCTTATCGAGCAAGTGTTGCAGCTCCAACTGGAGTGGCCGTCGATAAGAAAGGAAATCTTTATATAGCGGATAGAAACAACAACCGTATTCGCTTGGTCGACAAGCTGGGAATGATACGAACGGTAGCAGGGACAGGACAGCAAGATTATAACGGTGACTCAGAAACTGCACGAGAGACTAATCTTTATCTTCCATTTGGTCTCATTGTTGATTCGAATGATAATCTTTTAATTATCGACCGGTCGCATTATCGTATTCGACGCATTGACCCTAAGAGCGGTGAGGTGGAAACTGTAGCAGGAAACGGCTTGAAATTATTCGCAGGAGATGGTGGTCCTGCCACCGGTGCGACATTGAGTTTTCCCCATGGTATGTTTTTGGATAAGGATGACAATCTAATTTTTTCTGATAAAGGACATTATCGGATTCGTAAAATTACACCTAAAGGAATCATTAGCACAATTGGAGGAAATGGCCGTCGCGGAAATGTTGGGAATAATATTCCAGCACTTGAAGCCAATGTTTACAACGTTACAACTATTATTCAGAACCCAGCAGGAGACGCTTTCATGTCAAGTCCGAGCGGGTTCGTCAGTATCATTAGGAGACTTGATGCAAAAGGTATTATTCATGATTACATAGATACTGCCAGTCCAAAGTATCGCGAAGCGATCAGCAAATCCAAACACAAGGGTTTGGTTCAGACAGGGGCAGTTGCGACTATCACTCAGTTCTCTGATATTGTGTTTGACCCGAAGGGGAATTTATTTATCAGTGACCGCTTAAACCACCAGATTAGAAAAATTGATCTTAATGGAAATATCTCAACTATTGCTGGAGTAGGTGATTCTGATTATTACGGAGATGGTGGACCAGCACTTGAAGCAGCTTTTCGCGACCCGAATGCTCTGGCGTCAGATAAACAAGGTAATATTTATATTGCGGAAGCGGCAAATAACCGTATTCGAAAAATAGATACGAAAGGTATCGTCACTACTGTCGCTGGAAATGGGGAGCATGCAGATTCCGGTGATGGGGGACCTGCTTTGCAAGCGGCTATTCGTTCGATGGACGACATTGCGATCAGCCCAGAGGGAGAGTTGCATATTTTGGGAACTAACACTCACAAGGTCAGAAAAATCACACTAGACGGAAAGATAGTGACTGTAGCAGGAAAAGGATACGCAGGTTTTTTTGGAGATGATGGACCAGCCACAAAAGCAATGTTGAAAAACCCAGCCGCTATCAGTTTCGATTCAAAGGGAAACTTATACATTGCGGATATGGGGAATAACCGAATTCGCAAGGTGGATAAAAAAGGAATTATTACAACGTTCGCCGGTACTGGAAAATTTGGTTGGGCGCGAACAGGAGAAACAGTTGAAATTTATTTGCAAAATTTTCCATAAATTTAGAAATAGATTTTCAAACTATATTTTTAACTCAGATTTTTAATCCAAATTTTTTGGAGAATAGTTTATGCGTAGATTGGTATTCATATTTATTTTTACTGGTTGGATGATATTGGGGTTCAATTCTACGCCATCTGTTTTGGCGGTTGATGCAGATGGGTTCTCTGAGATTCTTAAAAAAATAGACAAATTGGTTTGTACCAACCCAGAGAAAATAAGCCAATATTATAGCTCTGGGCTAGTGATTATGATTGATGATAAACGTGCCTTGCTCGAGAACCGGATTAAGGATTATCGGCAAATGATGTCCGACTTGGTTGGAATGAAGTGTAGGATGAAACGTAAAGTTCTTGCTGGTAAGAGGGGAGATCAAGTCGGTTATGTGTTGGCAGATGAACAAATCAGCGTGACTGCAGAAAACGTGCACATAGATGAACGTCAACATAGTGTTTGCAGTTATATCTTTTCCAAAGATAAAGATGGTTGGAAGATTAGCTTGGAGCATTGCTCCAGTTTGCCGGATTATTCTATTCGACCGGGAGAAGATGCCCTTTATTATTTTCACAATCCGGTTTATTAAATCTTTGGGGTTGAAGTAAGATAAATTCTTTTAGCTAATGCTGGTTAAGAGGGTTACAGTTGCTTATCAGGTGTGGTTTTAGTTTATTCCTTCCTTAATATTGTGAACGGCGGTTTACATCGAAAAATTGATAGAGCCCAGAGGGTTGAATGACTTTAAAGCGTAGTCATCCGTTAGCTTAATATTCAAATCAAGCTAAAGTTATTTTTGGTTGGTTCAGTCCTCTTGTTTTTAAGTTTAAAGCTAACTCGAATGATGCAAATTCTTTTATCCGAGTTCATTTTTTCTTATGAATAAGATTTTGTGTGTGGGTTTCACCCTCCTTAGTCTAATTACTACCCCTTTGTCATTGAGTTTTGCTGAACCCGAGGAGCGAAAACCAATTCAACCATTTCGTTCTTTTATAAAAGAGGTGCCAACGGTTATTTCTTCCGAACGGGACTTGTCTTTGATATCGGAAGAAATTAATGAGGTTTCGGTGACAGCAATTTTACCAGATTATCCATGGGTTCGCGTCTCAGATTATCGAGGGTTTTTGAGCGAAAAATGTGTGTCATGTCACAGAGGGATCTCGCAAATTGGGAAAGCCCATCCCTTAAGTTTTGGTTGCACGGTTTGTCATGGAGGCGATGGTAACTCTAATGATAAGGAGACAGCGCACTTGACGCTCATTTATGATCCGAAAGCTAAAACGGGAAAACGGAATCCTTCCAGCTTTAGTGTGGTTGATAAAACCTGCGGTCAGACCTATTGTCATTCTGGCCATTTCCAAAAAGACCGCAATCATATAGAAAGGGTTAAAAAATCCATGATGGGTACCCTTGCGGGGATGATTTCAGGGTTACGCTATCAATGGGGTGCGCAAGGCTATCGAAAAGCGAACTACGGTGTACATACAATACAGGATAAGGATGGAGACTTACCTTTGCATAAGGGAGCAATATCCAAATTAAGGGGACTTCCGCTTTTTAGTGATGAAGAAGCGAACTCCAGCGCCGGCGATCGCCTTGTCTCTCATCATATTGCAGATCGTATACTCAAAGATAAATGTTTTCAATGTCATATCGATTCTCCAGGAAAACCTGGAAGTTTTCGCTCTCAGGGTTGTGCTGCTTGTCATTTTACTTATTCGGAAGATGGATTATATAAGGGCGAGGATCCCACCATTTCCAAAGTAGAGTTAGGACATCCTAAAAAACATAGAATGATTACCCTTGCACCCGATTCGATTTGTCGGCAATGTCATCAAGGTTTTCAGAAATCTCAAACCGACATTCTGACCGAGAATGGATTGAGTGACGGAATAATGAGAAAAACTTCAACCGATCATTTCCCTGGTTTTGGCAAAATTAAGCAGGATGTTCACTTGGAATCAGGGTTTGAGTGTGTAGATTGCCATACGCAGTTTGATGTTATGGGTGACGGCAATATTTATTCTAAACAACACCAAGCCGTCGAAGTAAGATGTGAAACCTGTCACGGTGATGCCGACTCCCGGCCATTGATTGCCGAGGTCAAAGACCCACTGGATCGTGTAGTTCGTCTTGCTCGTTCATACACAGGATGGAGTAACTCCGTCGGAGATTGGATGGTTCTTTCATCACGCCAACGCAAACTGACGAACGTAAAAGTAGAGAAAAACAGAATCGTTACCCTGGGAAAACGCACGGGAAATGTCTATCGCACTCCGTTGATTATGGATACTTCCGAAAACCACAACATTCCCGGGCATAAAAGCAAGCTTGAGTGCACTTCTTGTCATTCTCGATGGGTACCGAATTGTAAGGGTTGTCATTCAAATTTTATGCCTGAACGAGTCAAGAGGAGTAAGTTGATACCTGATACGAATAAACTGTTTGATGTTAAATCGCCTTCACTTATGGTAGGCCCTCGAGGAAAAGTGGTTCCGATGATCACACCAGAAAGGCGTTTGTTGAATGTTTTTGATGAACAAGAAAATTTCATTCCTGTTATGAGAGAAAATGGAGATACTGCGGGTGTTTATCGTGAGTGGTCATTTACAAATCCTCATGGATATTCTGGAGGACGTTTAGCTTATGCAATGAATCCTCATTCGATAGGCAAAAAGGTGCGATCTTGTGAGTCATGTCATATGTCTCCTAGGGTACTTGGTCTCGGAGAGGGGGATATTTACATAGGGCTTAACTCAACCGGTAAAGACGATAGGATTTTGCCACTAGTAAGAACCGATATAATATCTGGTCGCTCACAACTTGCGCCTAAAGCAAGATTGACCATGCGTGGGGAACCTTTAGCAGGTATAAGTCAGTCTGGTGCTAGACTTTTTAATCAAGAGGAGATAAATCGAATTCTTAAGGTAGGGAATTGTCTCCCCTGCCACGAGCAATATAACGATCCGATTTATCAGAATATGACAAAAAGCTATTTGTTTGAAAAAACCATAGACCATCGAACTTTGCGAACACGTATTTTAGACCAACAATGATTATCACGAAAAAAACTATTTTGGCACTGTTTTTTATGGCGTGTTTTTTTTTATACGCCTCGCAATTACTTGCCCAGGAAGACAATAGATCATTTTTTGAAAAATTTTTTAGCTCAACCCCCGATGATTCTATCGGAAACGAACCGCCATTCGGGATCGACACGGATTCCATAACGGAGAAGCCTGTTATCGAAGCCGAAGATTTTGCCAAGCCTGAACGAACGGATCCTGAGGTTTTAAATCAAGATGTAGTTGTAACACCAAAGGAACCCATAATTGAGAAACAAAATTTAGTTGACCCTCTATCAACCGACTCTAGGGTTTTGAAGAAGGATATGGTTAGCATCCCCCCTCGAGATAAGAAGCAATTTTTAGATGCTGGAGATTTTCGTGATCCTTTTATGCTTTTGCGGGGAGGAAGAGGAAGTGCAGAAAAAGTTTTAAAGCCTGGGGTAACCGTCGATGGAATCCAGTTCAATTCGTACAATGATTCGGATGCATTTGTTGAGAGAGTGTATAGAGACTCCCGTTTTCGCATGAAAGATGTTTTTGGGAATGTGGATCATCTGGAAGGCGGCGGATGTCTTTATTGTCATCGAGGGATAGAAAGAATCAGCAAAAACCATAAATTTCGTTGCACAAAATGCCATGAAGGAAATCGTAGGAAACGAACCCTTCCAGCTGCACATAAGAATTTGATCTCCAATCCATCCGATTTAGATCATGCCCCTAAATATTGCGGTAAATGCCACGCCGATCAAATTAAACAAGTTGAACAGTCAAATATGGCAACAGGGAAATCCATGATCGAAGTGACACGCTATGCATGGGGGGCTCAGGAAGAGGGAAAAAATTTTTATTCATTACGCCCGAAAAAGGAGAAAGGCGAGCTTTCTCTACCTAGTCCATCCGAAGGCCAACCCGTTGATGCTTTTTTAAGAACTAAATGTCTGCGATGTCATTTGCAGGGTGAAGCACCTCACCGCCCGGGAGATTATCGTGCTGGAGGCTGCGCTGCCTGTCATATGATTTATTCCAATGATGGCCATACATTAACTCAAGACCGCGCGATTCAATCGAAGGTCCGAAAAAATCGAGCAGAAAGAGAAGGTCGGTTTAAAAGGAAGTTTGCAGCTAATAGTCTAACAAACCCCCGAGCCTATCCGGTAATGCATAAGTTTACAACTGCAGTACCGAGCGTTCAGTGCGAACACTGTCACAATGAGAATGGAATTGGCAATGAATTTGAAGGCTTATTTTCTACTGCCACTCGTCCAAATTCATTTTTTCAAAAAATAGGTGCAGACAAACCGGTTCTATATGGAACAGAACACGAGTTTTTGCTTCCTGATATTCATCGGGAACGAGGAATGCATTGTATTGATTGTCATGTAGGGACGGATCTTAAGGGAGCGCCCTCTAGTTCTCAGTTACATGCAGGTGTTGAAATTCGATGTGAAGATTGTCACGGTACCACTTCAAAAAAACCAAGAGAAACTTTGCTTAACGAATCAGATCCTAAAACCAAAAAACTACTGGCTTCTAACTCCCTTAACCCAAACTTGAAAAGAAAAATTAAAGCTGGGGATACCATCCTTCTTAATTCTGGTGGCGCTCCCCTTACTCATGTCAAGAAAGAGAAAAATAAATGGATTTTGTATTCAAGGGTGACGGGGAAAAAACATGTCATACCCTTGCTTATGGAAAAAAAACCGATAGTTGCTCACACAGTGGCTCGCCATATAGAGGCTATGGAATGCCATGCTTGCCACGCCCGTTGGTCAAGCGGCGAGTGGGGCACGCATGTGATTCGGGAGAAAAGTCTAGACTTGCTGAGATGGAAAGAATGGAATTTTTCTGATCCTACATTGCAGGGAATGTTGTGGAATGAAGATCAAGTTAATACGAGAATGATAGATTGGTTGTCGGCTAAGTGGATGGGTAGCGAAATTAGGGGTGATATGGTTCCGGGGGTTTTTTTAAATTTGTTTGCAGAGAAAGACTGGAATACGATGATTCTTGGGAAAAACCAGCGCGGAAAATATTCCATAATAAAGCCTCGCTACCAGTATTTTTTTACCGATTATAGTGAGGATAGAGATAATCTTTTAAAAAATGCAGAAGTGTCAATCACTAAAAATGGAAAGCCAGGTTTAATTTTACTTCCACATACTCCCCATACGATTCGTAAAGTAGTGCGACCTTGCGAGAGTTGTCACGACAGTGAAATTACTTTAGGGCTGGGTGATCCAAAGCGAAATGTCATAGTAGACTCCGGGTCATTTTTCTCCATTTTGAAAAACACGGGTACTGTTCCCTCCGATTTTCAGGCTAAGCAAGTAGTTACAGAGGCGGGTGATCCGATCCAGACGACTTATCCAAATAATCATGCGCGTTTTTTGAGTCAATGTATGGCCATCA
>JYMV01033136.1_pt1 | contig 11477 bp, 6 predicted proteins | sample 338911 | NCBI WGS metagenome assembly JYMV01 (sample SAMN03354496, study PRJNA234377) | hydrothermal vent metagenome | biome: Deep sea; feature: Hydrothermal plumes at the Eastern Lau Spreading Center, Western Pacific Ocean; material: Seawater | place: Tonga | collected 2009 | depth 2000 m m
GGACTGGGACTTGGACACATACTAGCAAGGCAGCTTTGTAAACGCCAAGCATTCTTTAATCCAGATTAACAATTAATCTATAAATTTCATAATGTTGTGGTGCATGATGGCATAAAATAGGCATCCAATCGTTTTGTGTTGTACGAGCGAACCTTTCAATTCAAATCAAATAAAGAATTATTTGACTTGCTGAACTCTGGGGGAGGCGTTTTTCATGTCCCCATCCCAGCGTTTGGCGAAGTCGGTCTCAATCGCAAATTGATCGAGTATGCGTACGACAATATGGTTGATCATATCGTCCAACGTTTTAGGATGATTATAAAATGCCGGTACAGGTGGGAGAATGGTGACACCCATGCGAGATAATTTTAGCATATTTTCTAAATGAATATCACTTAAGGGTGTCTCTCTTACGACTAATACTAAAGGCCGGCGCTCTTTCAGGATCACATCCGCAGCTCGGTGAACCAGATGTTCACCAAACCCATTTGAAATGGCTGCCACTGAACGAGTTGAGCAAGGTACGATTACCATGCCTTCTGTCATAAAAGAACCAGAAGATATTTGAGCTCCCATATCCCCAGGACCGTAATAGACATCAGCTAGGTCTCTGAGATTTTCCACGGTCAGGGAGGTCTCGTGTTCCATGGTACGCTGGGCCCATTTACTAGCGATTACATGAGTTTCAACATCTGACTCTTTTAATGCCTCGAGAAGTCGTATGCCAAACACAGAGCCGCTGGCGCCTGTCATGCCGATTATCATTTTTCTTGATGCCATGGTTATTCTTGCTCAATCAAGTTCTGGTGTCCTACGTTTAAAGAGGTGGATTATGCAACTCGTCTATTACCATACACCTATATAGACTGGCCGCTTACTATTATTTGCTAAGGCATGCTTTGCTCTCATTTTCATATAATCGTTATCGCGAGTAGTGCGGGTACGGCGTCTGCGCAGTGATTCAAACATTAAATCTCTCATTTCCTGAAGGATAGTGTTGTAGGCTTGATCCTCGCCAAGATCACATAATTCCTCAGGGTCATTTTTCAAATCGAAGAGTTCCGGACGGAAACTTTCATGGAATATATATTTCCAGTCTTCTGTTCTAATCATGGTAGCACGTGCTTCGTGGGCCTCAAGACCAAGGTCCCAAAATGCAATTCGGGAGGCATACTCCGATTCACTAACTACGTAGCTTCTCCAGTTCTTGGGGTTCTCGCCATGTAACAATGGTAATAGTGATCTCCCTTCCAGTATGTGGTTGGGAATGTTGCCTCCGGCAATGTCAATTAAGGTTGGAACGAGGTCTATCGACTCAACTAGTCGATCATCGACTTTGCCGCGGGAGACGTCAGATGCCACACTTGGTTCATACACAATGAACGGAATACGGACACTTTCTTCATGAAATAGTTCTTTCTCTCCGAGCCAGTGGTCTCCAAGGTAGTCCCCGTGATCACTTGTGAAAATGATTACGGTATCATTCATACGACCGCTATCTTCCAAAAATTTTAACAGCCGTCCCATATGGTCATCTATCTGCTTTATGAGCCCCATATAAGTAGGGATAACATTTGCCCGGACTTCTTGGCGTGAGAAAGTCCTGCTATCTTCTCGTTCCATGTATAACTTCATCAAGGGATGGGGATTTTCCCGCTCTTTTGGGTGACGATTGACGGGCTTTATATCATTGTGACCGTACATCGAGTGGTAGGGTGATGGCGCGATGTAGGGCCAATGCGGTTTAATATAGCTGAGATGAAGGCACCAAGGGTCTTCAGCAGCTTCTTCAATGAATTCCATTGCTTTATTAGTCATGTAGGCTGTTTCAGAATCTTTTTCGCTCACCCTTGCTGGCAAATGACTGTGGCGCAAATACCAGCCTGAGAGAAGTTCACCGTGTGGACCCTCGGCAGAATTTGCAAAATCATGCCATGGGTTTTCGCTTTCATACCCTATAGAGCGGAGGTAGTTATTATACGCGAAATTAGGAGGCGGGAAGTCATCATTCCCCCAAAGCCCATCATCTCTCTCATATGGTTCGAAACCACATTCACTCAGTTGGATGCCTATATCAGATTGAGGATCAATTCTGAGCCGAGCCATACCTTCTTGATCGGCAACCATGTGGGTTTTACCTACCAAAGCAACTCTGTATCCCAATGGCTTAAGATAGTCACCAATCGTTTTTTCGTTAAGATTCAGAGGTATTCCATTCCAATTGGCACCATGAGTAAATGCATAGCGGCCTGTATAGAAATTCATGCGAGATCCCCCGCAAATAGGAGCTTGACAGTAGGCGCGTGTAAAAAGGACCCCTTTTGAGGCTAATTCATCGATGTGAGGTGTTTCCAAACGATCGTGCCCCATGCAGGATAGATAGTCCGCTCTCAATTGATCGCACATGATAAAAAGAAAGTTTTTTTTATTCGCCATAATTTATAAGAATTTTGTTTGTTGGTAAGTTCTGAGGGGGGAGTCGGGAAATCCGATCAGGAAGAGAAGTGGGTACTCATGCGTTGCCACGTTTTTCCCGCCACAGTCCCAGCTTTGTTTGCACTACCTTGTCAGAAAAACTGAATACCACGGCGTCCTCGTTAGTCTCAAATTGATGTGGATACCAGCAGGGGACTACAATCACATCGCGTTCTTTCCAATCAAAAACTTTAGTCTCTTTTCCCTTTCCAATGTATACCTTCCCGCTACCTTCCACGGGCGAATAGATTAGGCTTTCCGTACTTTGATAAATTTCGGATTTAAAGTTTTTGGGAAGCAATTGAAGGAAGGTAGAGATCGTTGCCATTGCCGGGCCACCTGAAGTGGGGTCAATATATTCCATCTTCAAACCATGGTAGGGGTCAAGTTCTGTACTATTACGAAGCTTCTCCAAAGTTTCACGTGAACGGTCGTAGGGATAAGAAAAGATAGGAGAGTTCAGATCTTCTGGGAGCATGTTAATAGGGCGCATGTTATTCCCGTACCTTTCCAAACTATCTCCAGGGGGTGGCCCATCCGGAAAACGCTCCTCAGGATAATGTTCTACAAATATGGAACCAATCACACGAACTAACGGGATATCCAGTCCATCCAGCCAAACAACAGGTTCGCGACCCTCATGACCATGGTCGTGCCAAGTCCACGAAGGTGTTATTACAAAATCGCCGGGCTCCATATAGGTTTTTTCTCCGTTGACTGCGGTGTATGCACCTGAGCCTTCTATAATAAACCTAAGGGCCGCAGGGGAATGGCGATGTGCTGGTGCCACTTCGCCAGGCATGATTAATTGCAGGCCGCCGTACATGGATTCTGTTATGGAGCAGTTTCCAGGTAGACCGGGGTTTTCCAACATTAGCACACGGCGTTCTGCCTCTGCCGCTGAAATAACGTCTGCAGAATCGAGCAGGAGTGAACGGAGAGCTTCATAATTCCAATGATGAGGTACAGACTTAACTTTTGGTTCGGGAGTAAGGAGATGGCTAAGATTTTCCCAAAGAGGAGCCATATTGTGTTCTTGTATTTGAGCGTAATATTCCTCACGTTCATTAGGGACGTCTGCTAAATCCTTGTGCGCATCCATTTTTTATTCTCCCAATGCAAAAAAGGCTGCTAGCTTTTTATCATTTCTACTCTATTCTCAGGATACTGTCAGCACCAGATATTTGATGGTTACGGGATTTCCTCCGATCTTATATATATTAAATTTGCGATGTCCTGGCATAATAGGATAACAACAGGGTCTGCAACACTTTGGATTAGTCTGTAAAAGAATTGAGTTTAATTAAACGTCGACTATGACCCAAAGACAAGTTTCTCAACAATCCGAAATTAGTTCTTGGAAAAAAATATTTACGGGACGCTTGGGCATTTACACCTTAGTGCTCAACCTAGCCATTGCACTATTTGGTATAGATATTTTTGTCATTTCCACAATCATGCCGACGATTGTTGCGGATATCGGTGGTGCTCAGTTCTATTCCTGGACGGTGATGCTCTATATGGTGGGTTCCATTATAGGATCTTCAAGCGCCGGACCGGTAAAAGAGTTGTTCGGGCGACGGAGTGGTTATGTTTTTGCTGGATTGTTATTTGCCATCGGTAACTTAGGCGCATTTTTTGCGCCTGATATGGTCATACTATTAATTTGGCGACTGGTTCAAGGATTGGGTGGAGGACTGATGGTTTCTCAGTCTTTCGGCTTGGTGGGAGACGTGTTTCCAAGCGAATTGAGAGTCCGAATACTATCAATGATCTCGACAACCTGGGGATTGGCAACAATAATCGGGCCAGGGTTTGGGGGAATATTCGCGGAATTTACGATCTGGAGGGCCGCTTTCGCTTGTGTAGTACCTTTAGGTTTAGTTTTTGTTTTATTGGCATGGCGTTTCATTCCCTCGTCGGCCGGAAAAGGCCTGACAAAAAAATCTATTTCTATATTTCCAATCTATCGTTTGGCAGGGTTAGGCGGCTCTATTCTTTGCGTTGGATTTTCTTCTCAGTTCGAAGAAACATTTATACGTGCTGCTCTTATATTAGTTGCGATAGGCGCAGTCGTTCTTGCATTTCGCCGCGATACAATTTCAGACAATCCAATTTTTCCAAAAAAAACACTCGTTATTAATTCGGAGATTGGTTCGGCTTATTGGATCATACTTTTAACCACGATGTCGTTTGTATTTGGGACAATTTATGTAACTCTTTATCTGCAGGTAATTCACAATCAGGCGCCGCTCGTTGCCGCCTATATCCATGCACTGATGTCGTTGTCTTGGACCGCTAGCTCCTTAATGGTGGCCAGTATTTCGGGGAGACCGATATGGTGGGTGATTATTGGGGGGGTATTTTTAATTTTAGTTGGCATCGTTTTACTTGCTATTTGGGCCGTATCTGGTTCGGTGATTGCGCCGATTTTAGGCTTGATATTAGTAGGTTTCGGAATGGGGCTGAGCAATAATCACATTATTGCTTTGGCTATCTCCGCGGTACCAGACGGTCAATCTTCGTTAGCAGGTTCTGCAGTCCAAACTATTCGGAATTTAGGAATTGGGTTTGGCTCAGCCTCGGCCGGATTATTTGCGAATATAGGGGGCCTGGCGGACGCCGGTATCAAAACCAATACGGCTGGTAAGACGGTGGCACTTATACCCGAGGAAATTGTTAATGCCATCGATTTAGTTCACCGAGTAGATATTATAATAGCGTCTACCGCACTAATAGTAACATTAATATTTTATGCGCAAGCGCGAAAACCAGAACTTTAGTCGCACAAATTAGGTGTAAATACATCTTTCATTTATTGGGTAACACATTGGTATTAGTGACCACTTATTTTGGCGTGAAGCGGTTTGGTTTCCTCATAAGTAGACCTTTGTAATTCCGTAGATGGTGATTGGTACGTTTCCTTCCACTCTTGATAGGGCATACCGTAAACAATCTCACGCGCTTGGTCATAATCAAGTTTAATACCACGTTCTTCTGCAGCGGCCGCATACCATTTTGATAGGCAGTTTCGGCAAAAGCCAGCCAAGTTCATCACATCAATATTTTGAACGTCTGTTCTCTTTTGGAGGTGCGCTATCATACCTCTAAATGCGGCCGCCTCTAGTTCAATGCGGGTTTGATCTTCCATAAATATATACTCCTGTGTTGGTGGCGGGCTGTTGAAAATGAAGTACCAATAATGATTAATCTACCTATTTAGCGTGCCCGCAATCTGTTTCAAAGAAGAAATCGTATAGTTTAGCTTCTTAGCCGGACATCGTGCTGAAAATACGTATTCCACATTATTTCCTACTGTCTTTAACATGATTTCCACAGCTTATCCCCAGATTAATCAAGATATAGTATTTTTGTAGCATTTGCGCTCTACATCTGGTTTGTGATAAACTATAAAGACCTTAGGCCAATGGATCCGATCTAAACCGGTTCCTTTTTGGAGTAAATTATAGGAATGAATCTACCGGGTCAGTCGACTTCAAAAAATCCTCCAATCGAGGTTGTTCACCGCTCTGAGAATGAAGAGAATGATGGTTTGAAAAAGTTGGAGCCAGAAAAACATACTATTTCTCATGATGCAATTACCCAAAATGGGGTTCCGAGCGGTTCCCCTGAGCCAATAACTCCTCCAGGTTCTGCCGTAGAGGTTGAGCATTTGTTCCCTCCTGATTGGACCCCGCCATTTTACGCCAGGTATAGGTTGCTAACAGGTGCTGCCGGGTTCCTAACATTGATATGGTTGATCTTTATCGGCTATAATTTTTTTAGCGGTTTTTTAACTAACAGCATATCCGCATTACTTCCCCACGAATTGGGTATTCTCTTAGCTGGCTTTCTGGGGCCAATCGTTTTGATGTGGATATTTGTAGGATATTTTGAGCGTAGCAAGGTATTTGAAAAAGAATCTGCGGCACTTCGCTGGCATCTCAAACAACTTACGTTTCCTACTGAAGCTGAAAGCGCGCGAGCTTCCAAAGTCACTGATGCTTTGCGCAATCAGGCCTATGATTTGACCTGCGCCTCAGAGGAGGTATCCGAGCGGGCACAAGCCGCGCGCAACCTTATACGAACTCAGACGGCGGATCTTTTGACGGCTTCCCGTCAAGTTTCTTTGAATGCAGACACCGCTAGTGAAAAATTACGGCAACAGGGTGAAGATTTAGTCGGCGCTTCTGACCGTGCAATCGCAAGAGCAAGGGAAGCGGGTAACGTGCTTCATTATCAATCTCAGGATTTAATTAATGTTTCCCAGAGCGCGGCCTCAAGAACTGAGGAGATTACAAGCACTTTACAGAAAAGTGGCGAAGAACTTGTGCTAGTTACAGAGGCGGCATCACTAAAAGCTAACGAGACAGCGGATCTGTTTTCTAGGCGTACTGAGCACCTTTCAGAAGTTTCAACTGATGCAGGTACGACCTTGGACCGATTAGGTGATCTTTTAATTGAGCGTGCGAATTTTTTATCCGATAACGCGGAGGAAGCGGCTAAAAAGGTTGATGCGAGTGGCGAAAGATTGAAAGAATTTTCTGTTGATTTGACAGAGCGCTCAGATCACGTGGCTAAGCAGACAGAGGTCATGGGTGACATATTAACGCGACAAACAGAAATCCTTGGTGCGGCAGTTTCAGAGTCTTCAGATGCAACTGATGATGTGGTGCGAAGAATTTCAAATAGTTCCAATGAATTAGTTGATACAAGCAAATCATTGCAAGAAATGGTAAAAGAATCCAGTGACGAAATATTCACTAGAATGCAAGATCTAAAAGAGGTTGGCAATTCTGTTACGGCAAATTTGGATAGCGCTTCCGAGGTTTTTGTTCAGCGGGCGGGGCAAATGGAAGAGACCGCAGAGAAAGCGTCTTTACAAACTCATGATATAACTGGCCGTATTGATGCTGCAGCCCACGAAATGGAGCAGGCGTCGAGTAGATCTCTCAACCGGATTGAGCAGGTAGGTGATGCATTAAAGACCCGAACCGAAGATCTGACAACGCTATCGGAACGGGCAACAGCTGAAATGAGTGAATTGGGGAGTGTGGTTCAATTACGCTCGGACCAGCTATCTAAGCTGAGTGATTTGATCATAGTAAAATTGGAAAACTCATCTGAGGGCTTAAAGAGTAAGACTGAAGAATTAGCTGATTTGTCACTCGAATCCTATGGCATTATTGATGGAGCCACCGAACGTCTCCACCAGGCCAAGGTCGAGTTAAAAGACACTACTGATGCAAGTGTGACCCAAGTGGATAGGATGTCTGGTGCTGTCCGTCGAGATGTTAAGGAATTAATACAATCGTCTGAAAATATTGGTAAAGTTAATGAAGAATATTCAAGTCGTTTGAAAACACTCGCAAAAGCCTCCGATCATTCAGCAGAGAATATGGTTCAACTTGGGGAACTGCTAGAGGAACAAACCCGGGAACTAAACGTTTCATCCCAATCTGCGTCTTCTGGAATAGACAAAGTAATGGATCAACTACTCAATAAAGGGATCCAGCTCAAAACAATTGCTGCTGAAAGCGCCGATAGGATGGAAGAGGTAGGAAAATCAATTCAGTTGAAGGCTCGTGCTGTCAGCGATACTTCCAATCAGGCAGCTGAGAAGTTTGGAGCTCTTGGTGGCGAGTTGGATAATCGAATTGAAGAATTGAATAACGCTTCCAGTCAAGCGGTTGAAAAAATAACATCAGTGACTGATCTTATGCTTAACAAGTCTGATGAAATGACAGGAAAAGCTGAAAACGCAGTAAACGAAATTGGTGCTGCAAGTGAAGCGATGGAGTTTAGATCTCAAGAAGTTGCTGTTGCATCTGATCGAGCGGCGAGATTACTGGAACTGGCAAATGATGCGTTGACCCGACGATCCAAAGACCTGAACCGTACAACAGATAGTGCGGCAGACCAAATTGAATCGGTTGGTGAGAAACTCGAGCAAAGATCGCGGGAATTATCCAACATAACTGATGACGCAGTAACGCGTATGGGTGAGACTTGGGAAACACTGGAAGACAGAGCTGATCAAATGCGCTTGGTATCAGCAGATTTGATTGGAAAAGTGGGTGACGCCGCGGCGTCATTACACGAACGCTCAAAGGATCTAGCATTAGCATCAAATAAAGCCATCTCTGATGTCGACTCTGTCGGCGAGGTTATGGTAAGGCAATCGGCTGATGCTGCGACGGCGGCGGATAAAGCGGCTAATCGTCTGGGTAGTATTGCTGAAGAATTAATGAACAACTTCAATCGGATTGATAATACTTCGAGTGATACTGAGCATCGCCTCCATCGGATGGGTGCCAATTTCCGCCAACGTGCAGAGGAGTTCGCCCAGGTGGCTGGAGAATCCAATTTGACGGGTGTAACTACAAAGGTTGATGAAGCTGGAGGTACTCTTCAGGAATGTTCACGTGAAGTAACGCTTGCTGTTGAACATGCTGCAAAGCTCCTGTCGGAGGTCACTTCTGGACTTCAGGATCATACGCAGCAGCTTAATACCGTTTCGGATCAAGCATTAGATCGCTCCCAAGTGTTGAATGATTTGCTTATAGAAGGGGCTGGAAAGTTTGAAGATATCACAGAGAAAAATACACATCTACTGAATGATGCTACTCGATCCGTCAGCGATCAACTTTCTGAATTGACGGCCTCCACTGATAGGGCGTTGGCTAAGTTGGAAGGTGCTTCTGACATTTTTAAAGTTCGCTCCGAAAAAGTCGAGGCTATCTCTAAGACTGCCACAGAAGCTGTTACTCATGCTGACAGAGCGATGCAAGATGCTACAAACAATGCAAACAAATCGGCTGATACAAACCTATCAAAGCTTAAAGAAATAGGGGAAGCGCTTCGAAAGCAGACGCAAGCTGTCTCGCACGCTTCAGATCAGTTGGATAATAAAATGGGTAGTTCTAGTAATCGGCTTAAGGATCAGCTTGAAGAGATTACCGGATCCTTGGACGATACATTGAAAGGTATTAATTCTATCGGTGAAACGGTAGAGCAACGGGCTCTTAACGCGGCTCATGAATCAAAGCTAGCTGTTCATAATATGTCTTTATGGTCGGAAACCATGGATAAAGGAGTAGAGACAATCTCTAACGCCTCATTTAAAATGAGCCAGGAAGCCAATGAGATGGTTAGTTCGGTCAAGCACCAGACTGATGAGTTGACGGGTATTTCTAAACGAGCGAAAGAGATCTCAGGTTCTTTGAAGGAACATGTTAAAATTACCGGCACTGAAGACTTCTTGAAAAAGCTATCTCTGATTTCTGAATCTTTAGAATCCGTAGCTATTGATATCAATAGAGTTCTCGAAACCCGTGTCAGTGATGAGGATTGGTCGCGCTTTAGTCGAGGGGATAAAAGTGTATTCATAAGGAAAATACTAGGAATGCGGAGCCGCTCAAAACTTGTCAGAATATATAAACTACACCGCAAAGATGCCCAGTTCCGAGAATACGTTACGCGCTATCTTGGCCAATTTGATGGATTAATTGCCAATGCTAAAAGCACGGGTCAGGTAGGGGTATTGGGAGCTGGCTTTATGACATCTGATGCTGGTAAAGTTTATATGCTTTTAAAGGCTGCGCTTGAAGTGGAGCCAGACTAGAAGTCTTTATGTTTGTTCCGTGAGCTGTTCGCACCGGTATTTATGCGCTGATCAGCCTTTGTTCTATTTTGGGTCTGTAACATGGCGTTTGTGTTATTTGATCAAATTCAGTCATGCTATAGCGATTGTCTTTTGTTATCAGCGAAAGCTTTGATTATTTATATTGTGTTTTCATTCACTGCTAGATTTAGCAATACCCAAATGCAGTTTCGGTCCGACGCAGAAATCCATCATGAGCGTTTGTAACTCAACCGGAAACGTGATCCCCCTAATTCATCTTTTATCTCTAGTTGTTGATGGGAAAATGGGTAATTGGTCAAAATAGAGAAATATATTGAGAAGGCAAAACGGACCTATCTGGTTGGCCAGTTGGAACAAGCCAGAAAAAACTATCTCGCCGTTTTGCAATTAGATCCATATTACACCGACGCATTACACGGACTAGGTCAAATTGCCTCGCAAAATGGGGATAACAAACTATCAGTGTTTTATTTGGAGCGGGCTGCGGCTATTGATAAAAATCGACCTGATGTTTTGGCAGATTTGGGCGTTGCCTACCGTTTAGTTGGTAATTTAATGCGTGCGGAATTAAATCTGAAAAAGGCTATAATTTTACAACCTGAAAATCCACATTTTCACTATAATCTTGGTTTAGTGTTGGGAGATCAGACGAGATTTGATGAAGCGGCTGAAGTCTATCAACATACAATCAATCTATCTCCCAATCATACTTTGGCGCTTAACAACCTGGCTAATATACTCAAACGCCAAAACAAATTGGATGACGCAATTAGCTGTTATGAGCGATCTATATCAGCGGATCAGAACTATGCCCCAGCCCACAAAAACCTTGCTGATGTCTATGAGACGTGCGGAGATGTGGATTCGGCTAGATATCACTTTTCTTCTGCCATTCGCGTCGGTCACGACGTGGGTGCGAAGATCCGTGAAGCAATTCTTTTGCCAGTCATTCCGGATTCGTTGGATCAAATACTTGAGTACAGACATAAAACGTCTGAACGCTTGGATCAATTGTTCGATCAAAATATAATAATTGAAGATCCACTTCGGCAGATTGGAGCAACTAATTTTCTAATGGCTTACCACGGAATGGACGATTGTCTAATCCAGTCGAAGCTCGCTAATTTGTATGTAAAATCTTGTTCTGCCTTATCATTTGAAGCTCCCCATTGTGCTAAGTGGACACCAGAACGGGCGGGAGAAAAATACAAAATCGGGTTCGTTTCAAAATTTTTTTTTAATCACACTATTCAGCGGTTGAACAAGGGCTTGATTTTCGGTCTTCCTCGGGACCGTTTTGAAATTATAATTTCTTCTCTTTCTGACATCTCTACCGGTGGTCGGGAGGAGGGAATGA
>JYMV01052675.1_pt1 | contig 11476 bp, 6 predicted proteins | sample 338911 | NCBI WGS metagenome assembly JYMV01 (sample SAMN03354496, study PRJNA234377) | hydrothermal vent metagenome | biome: Deep sea; feature: Hydrothermal plumes at the Eastern Lau Spreading Center, Western Pacific Ocean; material: Seawater | place: Tonga | collected 2009 | depth 2000 m m
TTTCTTCTGCAAATCAGAAGCGCGCAACTTCAAATGATTGTAGTCAGACTCAGACACTTTTCCTTTTGACTTTGCTTCATCAAGGAATTTATTCATGTCACTAAATATCGTAGTCAACGCAGGTTGTGCCGGCGTCGAATTCCCTTGATTGACTATAACGATAGGAGCTTGATAGCCGAAACCTACCGGTCTCGGAAGCCATGGATAGTAGTATCCCGACGGCGCTTTCCAGACGTTCAGGCGCGTATTGCCAATATTGATACCGAAATATCCGCCATTCACGGGAACCGGCATCCCCATTGCAGGATAGCCAGCATAAGGATTCATCACTCCAAATCCGGAACTCGGCACGAGCCCGCCACCGTAGGGATTGTATCCGTAAGGATTTCCATATGGGTTATACGGATTGTAGGGATTCACTCCATACGGATTTGCATACGGATTTGCATACGGATTGGTTTGCTGAGTTGGGATAAACCCGCGTTGCATGCCCACTTGCGCCAGACACGGCACTTGCGCAAAGGCGAGAGCAGCGAGAACCATCGAAATTGCAAGGTTTCTCATTTGCGTTTCCTCCCACGAAAGCTTCCGCTGAGATCTACCAGTATATAGCTCGAGTTAGGAGGGACGCCTGGAAATACACCGTTTCGTGAAGCTTAGTTGCCCTGCAGGTCAGGCTCGTTGCGATCGCCGCTACCTGGAAAGAACTGATGATTCATCTCTTCGGCGGAGATATGCAAGCAAATGAGACTCCAGAAGCAAATGAAACCAATTGAGTGAATGTTATAAACACCCACAGGTGGCAATGAATGTGTCGTGATAAGCGAGATGAAACCAGGGATCATGATCGCCAGGCAGAAAATTGAGAGTTTTTTGCAAACGTTCAAGAGCGGCTTGCCTTGCTTGGCGCCTCTAAGATGACAGGCATAACCGATTGCACCAACAATCAAAGCCATGAACAAACCATGAAGTCCGGCATCAAACACAACATGGCAAACAATTGCCCCCAACGCTTGCATGACTGCGTCTACTGTTTGTTGAAAACTGAAAGTTGAACTTGGTTCCATTCGAAAAATAGGTCTGACGGCAGGGAAAGACGCCTCAGATGATACCCGACTGCCGGAAATTCAGCATTGACAATCTCACAGAATTAAGGCTCTAGACGCAAGAAGCAAGCAGAGGAGGAGATTCGAGCTTTACTCCGCCTTTCTACTGGCATGCAATGCACGTCCAATATTGATATAAGCGGCAGCCAGCACAGGATCAATCGTTATGGCTTTGCGCCAGTTTTCAATCGCTTCGTCTATACTTCCGCGTCGCATCAGTATCAGCCCTAGATTGTTATATGCGTACGCGTCATGCGGATTGTAGCGAATGGCTTCCAGAAGCGCCTTTTCAGCATCGGCAACTTCGCCTTTTCTGTACAAAGCTGTACCCAAGTTGTAGTAAGCCTCGGCATAATCAGGCTTTATCCGCAAGGCTTTCTGAAAGACTGCTATTGCTTCAGTTATATGCTTTTCCTGGTAAAGTGCGATGCCGAGGTGATTGCGAGCTTGAGCAAAATTCGGCTCAATCGTCAGTGCCTTATTAAAGATCTGTTCTGCAGCTTCGGCTTTTCCCTGTCGAAGGTATGTCAGTCCTAGTTGGTTCAAGACTTCGGCATTGTCGGGGAAATCTTTCAAAAGCTCATTGCAAAGCTTTTCAGCCTCGCCCAATTGATGCAAGTCACGGAAAACAGCTGCTACACGAAGTTTTAGCCCAAGTGAATTGTCGCCCAAACGCTTCGCTTCGCGATATTCAATCAGCGCTTCTTCGGAGCGCCTGATCAAATTAAGAGTGTCACCGAGATCTCGGTGATAACTAGCATCGTCAGGCTTTTCCTTCAGTGCAGACTGATACTCAACGACCGCTTGATCATAGGCGCGCCTAATCGAATATAAGTGCCCCAGGTTGTAATGAACCTCAGCATAATTCGGACGCAGACTCAGCGCATGAAAGAAGGACTTGAGCGCCTCGTCACTTTCCCCCTTTGAAAGATAAGCTGAGCCCAAGTTGTTGTGTAATTCCGCCTTGAGCGGTTCTGTCTGAATCGCCTCCTGCAAAAGTTCTATGGAATGGTCGATTTCCCCAAGCCGTTTCTCACAAAGTGCCAGGTTGTTCTTCGCCGTGACATTGTCGGGAGCACGTTCGAGCACTTCCTTAAACTGCTCCGCCGCCTCCTTTAGATATCCATCAGTAAAAAGCTCATTGCCATAACTAAGTAGATTTTGAATGCCTGAATGTAATTCATCAAAAGGCAACGCCTGATTTTGCTTGCCGGTTGGCTCCACCAACTCGAAGTCTTTTTCAAAGTTTAGATTAGACCCACTGGTCTGCCCCTTGCTGCCATTGACAGGTTTTGCGGATGCCGGAGCAGACCTTCTTGCCTGCGAGGGCGGCGCTTTCTTCACCACCCGGTTCGCACCGGAAACATCATCAAATCGTCTCAACTCAGTAGCCGCCGCTTCACTCGTCGAATTTAGATACAAAAGTCCGGCAAACATGGCCAACTGTAGGCGGGCGAAAAACACAAATGCTCCCCATTTCTTACTCGTCGCCTTTATACCAAAGAAGAGATCGCGATAGCACCAAATCCCCGAAAAACAGCACCATCGAGCATCTTTACAACAAAGCTAGGAAGTTGGTGATGGCTCTGGAAAAAAGACCGTTAACGGACTTTTTTCTAAACGTTGATCTCCAAGCTACAATTTGCACCACGCTTGACAAGCAGCTATCAGCCTAATTTCTTGGCATCCAAAATTCCTGGCGCTCCAATTTGGTAAACTCCCAAGGTCACAGAATGAGCAAGCGGGAGCAAGTAATGAGTAGTTCCAGTTCGTCCTTTGGTAGCAAAGGCACACTCACACTAATCAAGTCAGGTGCGTTTCTAGCCGCCGCACTTCTGCTTGTAGCACCTATGTCTACGACAGACGGCGCCAAAGCTGATGCGCAGGGAAGATTTGACCGCGAACAGACCATGCTCATGAATTTGAAATCGCAGCCGAATTCGACCGGTTTTTTCATCATTCAATCATCCGAAAAGAGCAAAATGATTGTGCGTGACCTCACAAAAGGATTGCGCCAACTCGAGGAAGTGGACAAAGCTTATTCAAAGTCTCGGGGCAGACCGGACAGCCGCCATCTTGAAGGCACGAAATTGAAACTCATCAATGCCACGAGATCAGCCGAAAGACTGCACGACGAGCTCTGGGACACATTCCAAGATCTCAAAAAGAGCATATCTGAAACGCTGGTGCTGGACGAGGCAAAGAAAGGTGCTAGAGACTGATGAGCGATGAAGCTTCTGCAGTAGCGAAGCCTGATCAACTCGAGCTAGCAAAAATGAGAACTTCGCTGGCGCTCGAACGCACGCTTCTGGCGTGGATTCGCACTGGGCTTACACTGATTGGCTTCGGCTTCACGCTGAGCAAATTCATGCACGACATGATCCGCACTGGTCACTTCCAGGCGACATTGCATTATCCACGCGAAGTAGGAATAGCGATGATGGCAATCGGTATCATCGGTCTCACAGGTGGAATCTTAGATTATCGTCGCCGCATGAAACGCCTACACGATGGAATAGAGCATCCTGTGTGGACGGCGGCATTTATGGTCTCAGTGGTGCTCATTGCATTAAGTGTCTACGCAATGATCAGCATGATCATCGGCATCTACTTTTAGCGATGCAGTTCACTCATATGGCTCCGTTTAATGTAACGGAGCGGTCACGCCGGTCAGCTAACTTATAGATCTTGCATTACTAACCATCTTCAGAAGCGCTTCCGCCCGAGGCGCAGGGTGACTATTGAGCGAAAAAGGACAAACAGATGCCGCGCCCGCGCGGTCAGTCGAAACGCCTCGCCAGGTCGAATCACAGCCTGCAATGGATCTATCTGTGGCGACCTCTGAGAAGTTTCAGTCGGATGTATATAAAGGACCGAGCAGCGACAATTCACGAGTTGATTTCAACCATGCTGTGATTGCCGCCAGTTTCGCGCCAGGAACGCCGGAGTCTCTTAGAGAAGCAAGCTATGTCGGCGGCGACTTCAAGTCTTATCGCGCCATGATGGACAGCATGTGGCTCGGAGCAAACAAAATGCCAGGACTGGAGCGAGAAGCCAGGTTTGCTGGTGTTGGTATGTTGCCGATGCCTGACGATAAAGGTTTGCAGTGTCAAAGTGCAGGACAAAATGGATCTGAGTGCATATACAAACCATCTGAACGCAAAGATGGGCTAGCCAAGCTCGTCCGCAATCGAGTCGATGGAAGAGAAGATGTGAGCAAGGAATATCATGGTCGTCCAGATCATCTGCTCAGCGAAAAATATTCGGCAGGCAAAAACTTGCGCGGCTTCGAACGTATGTTTGAAGCAGGCAAGGGTCCAAGTGGTTTGACCTCTGAAAAGTATTTGCGCACAGCAGCAACTGAAAGTTTCGAAAGAGTATTCGACCCTGCGAAAAATCCTGACAAAGTCACTCTCCATAGTCTCACTAGAAAGGACGCGACCGAAACCGAGTCAAAAAGTTTTCAGGGAAGATCAGATGGGTTGAAACGCGAAGAGCGCATCACGACCACCGGTTCTTCGAGCACAGAAAGACTCTTTGAACCAAACGCTGCAAACAAAGGATTGCAATCTGATAATAAGTGGAAAACTACAAACGACAGTCGCAGCATCGAGATGAAGCTTTTCGATCCGACAATGAATAAGGACAAATTACAGTCTGAAAACATCACCAAAGAAGATGGTACCGTCACAATCCAGAAAACATTCAACGGAAGAAGCGACGGCGTCAGGAAAGAAACCACTGAAATCACCGGCAACGGCGCCATTTCTGTTCGAGAAATGGCAGATGGAACTAAACAACAACGTCTTCTTTCACCAGAGCAACTGAAAGCGACAGGTGCCGATTTAAGCGGATTGAGCACCACCAACGAGGCTTCTCAAAGACTGAAGAAGGCACTTGAGACAAACGGAACGCACGACGCAAAAAACACAAAAGACACAAAAGACGCAAAAGATGGAAAAGATGGAAAAGATGGAAAACAACAGACATCGGATGATGCCGCTGTCGGCGCTGCGTTGCGAGACATTCTCAAGAAAACGGTTGGCGAAAATGGATTGAATCACCCATCTTTCGAAGCGGCTTCACCGCCCTCTCCAAGAGACAAGGCAGTCATGCTAATTGGCGCCTCTGCCGGATATGAAGGGCTGAAAAAAGCGGGCATGACAGTCGACGAAAATGCGAACACCGCCACCACTGCAGATGGTTCCAAATATACATTCGAAAAACAGCAGGATGGCAGATTGCGCACAGTTTCACTTGATAGTGAGAAAAACAACCGCAAAGTCGAATTTCTATATAAACAGGATGGCGCATTCATAGGTTCCATTGAATCCGCAAAACTGTCGGACCGCCCTGCTGGTTCAACCAACGCTGGCGGCATGAAATATGAAAACATGGAATTACCTGCCATCCAGAAAGGCTGGGGACCATATCAGGCCTTGCAACAAATGCAGCGCGAAGGAAAAATCCAAATGTCTCCGCAAGAGATGCGAGAGGAGGCTGTTCGGATAAGAGATCGTGAGTTTGCTCGCTTGGGACGAAACTATTTCAAAGTCGGTGAGACATTTCAGATGTACTCACCTGAAGAGATGGCACAAAAGCAAGGACCTCGCGAGACGACAGTCAAAGTGCATCGAGACGCCGAAGGCAACCTACAGAAGATGGAGCGAGGGGACGGAGGGACAGTGACCTTCACTTATGACGCTGAAGGAAAACCATCTAGAGTCAGTGATGGAATAGGACCAGATCTCGTTAGCCGAGACGGTGGTCAAAGCTGGGAGTTCGAAAGCAAAGCAGACGCGGCGAAAGCGGATGCAGCCAACACAGCAAATAAAGGTTTGACACCTGCTCTCAAAGGCAAGGTCACTGTTCAGACTGAAAAAGGGACAATTACTGTTCAAAGCGACGATAACCTCAAATTCACAATCGGTGCAGATGGAACGCGAACTTATACCGGCGCAGACGGAAAAGAATTGACGCTCTTCCAGCCATTAAGAGCCGAGGCGCAAGAGCGCAGAAGCAGGGGACTCGATAGAAGGCGCACTCCTCACAAACCTGAGGGCAACATACCAGCCTCCAGTGAATACGACGAAGGTGGTCGTCCAAAACGCGGTGATGCGACGCCGCACCAACGTGGCAGAGGCAGACCAGGTCCAGATGGCACCATCGCACAAACATATATAAATCAGGAGAACATGGATCCGGAGATGCGAGCGGTTCGCGCTCCAGCCGGTGGACCTGATGGCTCCATGAGACTCAGAGGTTCGCCCTCGATTAGCGCCGAGAAAATCGACCAAGTTCTTAGAGAAGCAAGATCGCCTGCAGCAAAAGAACGTATACGAGATGCAGAAACCGGAAAGGAAATCACTTTCGGTCAGCACCTCTACAAGCTTGGTGTTGAATACGGTATCGACCCAGCGATTACCCTGGGCTTCTTTAAATCGGAATCCGGTTTCGGCAAACACGGCGCTGCCGCAAGAAACAATAGCGTTGGCAACATCAAGGGCGATGGAGGGTTCCGGCAGTACGGCAGTTTTGCCGAAGGTGCCCGCGACTGGTTTAAACTCATGCAGGATGGTAAAGCATACTTGCGTGCTGGAAGAGAAACCGTCGGTGCTATTCTTCCCAAATATGCGCCAGCAAGCGATGGCAATAACGTTGGAAAGTATATTCGCGACGTCGAACGCGACGTGAGAACCTGGTCTCGAGCGAGTGCTCATGCTGCAGAGAGGAATTCCACGCCAGGCGATGTTCAGCAAGGCGCCACGCAAGAAACAGTTGATCGACAGCAAACAGCTGAACGCATGCGACAGCAAACCGCGGAGCGTGGAATACCAGAAAGCGACAGGATGCGAGAACTAAGGCAGCTCAGAGATCGCACCGCTCTGCCCAAGCCGGATGACACCGGAAGGCCTATTGTCGAAGTAAGACAAGGTGAGAGCATTCAAGCAGCAATTGACAGAGCGCAGGAAGGCTCGATCATCAAAGTGTACCCAGGGGTTTACAAAGAACGTCTGCACATCAAGAAAGACAACATTAGCCTTCGAGGTGACGGCAAGGCAGTAATAGATCTCGAGGGACAAAAAACTTCCGGTGGTGCGATCAATATCAACAACCGGCGTGGTGTGCAGATTGACGGTTTCGAGATTCGCAATGTGAAAGGAGGCGATACACCTACAGGGATTCAGATCGAAGGTGCAAGCCGAGACATTTCCATCACCAACAATAACGTTCACCACATCGAGAATTCGAAGAATGCGCACGGCATTGTGGTGCGCGGCACGTCGGCAGAACCGATGCGAAACATCGTGATCGCAAACAACGAAGTTCACAACCTCAAGCTCGGCTCCAGCGAATCGATAGCCATCAACGGAAATGTAGATGGTTTTCGGGTCATAAACAACAAAGTGCACGACAACGACAATATCGGCATTGACGTTATCGGCTATGAAGGCGTTGGTCGCGCCGGCATAGATCGCGCGCGCAACGGCATAATCGCGGGCAATTTGGTATACAACATCGACACGAAAAACAACCCGGCATACAGAGGCGACCGCAGTGGCGCGGGTATTTATGTCGATGGCGGCAGCGACATCATCATCGAAAACAACACAATCAAAAATTCTAACTATGGTATCGAGCTTGCTTCCGAACACGCCGGCAAATACACAACGCGCATTCAAGTGCGACGAAACGTTGTGGAAGGCAGCCATCTTGCAGGAATTTCGCTCGGCGGCGGAAGCGCTTCGAATGGTGGCGTTTCTGATTCCATAATTGAAAACAACGACTTTAGAAACAACTCTCGGCCAGTCTGGCGTCAACACCATGTCAGTTCTGACATTGTTTATCGAAACAACGACGGGCCAATTGCACAAGCCATCCCACCAGTTGAACTACCGCAGATCCGCAGAAACGAAGATCCGGGACGCAGAAGTGAAGAGACGGCTCAAAGAGAGACACTTCGGCAGTTGACCCAGAATGCACCAATGACTCGAGTCGTACGCGATGTGTCCGACCGCGCCAAGTTCTATGCACACCAAGATGACGGACACAGCTGCTCCGCATTCTCGATGGCAATGATGGCGAGCGACCATCTCAAAGGAAGCCCGCCTCAATATGGTCAGGAAACACGTTCGTTCAAAGCGCTAGCCGGTGTGCTCAATCACGGCTATCGTGGCTCTCTGGAAACAATGGCTGGTCAGTTGCGCCGCGCAGGTCTGGAATCAAAAGCATATCAGTACGACAGGTTTGGTCCCAAGGGCATGGAGGACTTGAATGCCGAATTGGATCAAGGTCACTCAGCAGTGGCGCGGGTAATTAATCCCCACACCGGCAACCGCCACTACATATATGTAGCAGGCAGAAATGCCGAGGGCAATTACATCTTGGGCGACCCAGATCGTGGCAATCCGTCACACAAGCAACCTGTTAGTCCTCAGCGTTTAATGAAAATGATGAGCGGACGAGATGGTTTCGTCGCCGGTTGGGCACCTTCTGATAGCGCCGCTGCAAGCATTCCCGGAACTGCCGCTTACAAACGAGTACAGGCAAGGCGGTGAAATAGCACGAGACATGCGGCGCAGGGTGAGCAACCTTAATGGTCCGGCAATAGTCTTTGCTGATGGATACAAAGTATTTGCCGTCAACGGTATCGAGACACCCAGACGGTTTCTAGAGCATCCCGAAACACTGACGGTTCGCGATATCGATTTAGAAGTAAACGTCGAAAAGAGACGCGGACTGATCGAGCTTTATGGCGCATCTCGATACTTGCATGACGCCGGCGCGAAACTCTTGCAATCAGATGAATATGGAGAACTCTATCAAATAGAGATCCATAACGATGAACCACTGACCATGGTTAAGGTGAAAAACTCGACCATAGAACCAGACGGTACATATAAAGACTACTTTCTACGCGTGCCACCAAACACACAAACAGCGCGTGAAGCTGTCGCCTGGACATTCAACATCGACAATCCAGACGAATACAGCCCCCTGCAAGAGACGTAGATCTGGGAAACAGCTGTAGCCGGCGCATTGCATGCGCCTCTTTTCTCACCCGAAGACTACTAGCGCGGACATTGCCGCGAGGATACGGTGCTCCGCTCACTCCGGACGTTTTGCCCCGGTCAGTCCGTTGTGATCAGTAATAGCAAACTGCTTTCTTTGTCCACGGATTTCCGGGATACCCTTTGTGCAAAGCGAAATATGCTTTCTTTGAAAACTCGCTGCCCACCGGTGTTACCTGCGTCCACTTCGGCAATTTCACCACACGATAAAGCATCTCAGGAACATCGGGATCCTTCGGATGAGTTTTCGCCCAGTCGAGCACCGTCTGTCCAAAGAAGCGAGAAGGATGATTTTTGATCATCAGAAGGAGCTCCGCAGCTGCCGCCTTTCTCTCAGCTTCGCTCAAAAGTCTATTCACACCTGGTGACGAATAACCGGTCATCTTATCGCGAATCTCATTGTCGCCGACAAAACCGACAGTGTCGTTGTAAGCGTAATAGCTTTCTGAGTCCTCAGGTTTCGTCTCTTTGACAGGCAATGGCAGCCAGAAATTATTGTTGTAATAATCAAATACTCCAATCAAATCTGCATGTCGTTCTGCTCCACCCAACAGATAAGGCGACATGCCATAGTTACGCAAAACAAGGCATGCAACAGCAAACTGTTTCGCCGGACCAGCCGGAGCGCTTTTAATCTTGTTTACCGCCGCAGCCAGCGTTGGATTCGAAGACGCCAGATCATTCTCGAGCTTTGCTGCTAAGTCAGGTCTCTGAAGCACCTGCGCTCGAGTCCAGGCAGTCCGAACTATAATCGGTTTGAACTTCGAGGTTGGAGATTGGCTTTGCGCAAACTGCATCCATGTAGACAGCGGCGCATTGCGACTTAGGTCCTTTGCGCTTGCGGTGTCCAACCCTGGTGTGTCCGTCTGAAATACATTCGATGCTTCCATAGCTGCGAACTTTCGCGAAACAAGATCATTTGAAGAATCCAAAATCTCCGGCGGATTGAGCACCGAGTATTTCAGGTATTCAGACAGAGTTTCGCTCGCCGCTGCCATTTGCGAAGAAAACAAATTGCGAGAGGATGGTGGCACATTGGTGGCAGACAAAATTGGTTTCAGCAACTTGCGCGCCTCGTCGCGTTTTCCCTGTGCAATCAAAGAATCTATGACATAAAACCTGCAGGTCAGATACGCGGGCGAACTATCCGGAGTATTCAATGCTGCTCGGTAGAGTTCCTGATCATCATGCAATCGCAAGCCGAAGCCAGAAAGTGCCGCGACAAGCCACACTGGACTCTTAGTTTTCGCCCACATTTCGCGCGCATGCTTTGCAGCCTTCAGACCTTCTTCTCTCTGCTTCTTCTTGTCGGCTTCGTCCCATAGCATGTAATTCGAGCGCTGTACGTTGCAAACAAAATCAGCCAAATCGTGCACACCAGAAAAATCAGGTGCGGGCTTCTTATCGGATTCATCAGAACTTGATGTAGCCGGACCTTGAACATTCAATCCACAAAGGGGAGCGTTACCATCCAGGAGAAATGTCAAATCACCAATATCAGACCCAAACCTATCACTTGTTCCATTACAGACTTTCTCGGCCAGCATTTTTATGACGTCGGGAGCTGACAGATTCAGATAGGAAATCGGACGTGCCAGATCAAGAATCTGCTCGCGCTCAGATGTCTTTGTAGCGGCATGAGCAGCCTTTTGAAGTTCCGCAGAAACAGCATCCGCGTCGCCGGTCCCATCACCGCGAAGAATCTGATTGGACTTCGAACGTAGCACCATATACGATGCGATCTTGCTTAAATTTGAACTTATCTTATCAGCCAACGTTTGGAACAAACTGGCTGCTTTATCAAACTTCTTTGCATAAAAATTGCCAGCAGCCATCTGATAGATACGGGCTTCTTGCAAGAGGGGATCAGTTGATGTCGTAAGTGGAGCCGGGACGATTGTCTTTGCAGTACCAATCCCGAACAACCCATCCTGCGCCTTCACCCATTCCCTTACCTGTGGACTCTTCGCTGGATATTTCTTTAGAATACTAGCCAGGGTATCTTTAGCTAAATTGAAAGCTGAACCTCCAATTGAGTTTTCATATACGTATGAATCCATTTTCCAGGAAACGTCTGGCGTGTTCTTCGGATTATCACCAATAGCCTTGCAGCGAAGCGCCAGAAAATCATCTTTGGGATCGTGATATAGATCAGAATCAAAGCGAGAGCCACCATTAATTCGATCGTGCCAGAGTCGCAAGACGCTTTCCTGCTCCAACTTAGAAAGTGGCTTTCCAGAAAGCTGCCGATACGCAACCACCAGATAAGACTTCGCCCAGCCCGGTTGGACGATTCCG
>JYMV01024035.1_pt1 | contig 11472 bp, 13 predicted proteins | sample 338911 | NCBI WGS metagenome assembly JYMV01 (sample SAMN03354496, study PRJNA234377) | hydrothermal vent metagenome | biome: Deep sea; feature: Hydrothermal plumes at the Eastern Lau Spreading Center, Western Pacific Ocean; material: Seawater | place: Tonga | collected 2009 | depth 2000 m m
CGTTGCAATCCGCGCAACAACTTGGATGCCAAAACTTGGTGTGGAGTTGCCGGTCTCGGTTCCAAAGAGAATCACTCGAGACTATCGCCTTGATGTGTACGCGACAAGTGAAGTTATTGAAATCCCTCGAAAAACAATTTTAGATATTACTAGAGAATGTAGTAAGTCAATTTTGGGGGCGTTGCTCACTGCTCGTTGCAGCGAACAACTTGAAACTCTTTTTGAACAATCATAAATAAGAAAGGAAATTACTATGACTGATTATCCAAAAAACGACTGGCGAAATGCTGTACCTGAGTCAGATAAATACGATCGGGATGCACTCATCGTTTTTCGTGAAACACTTGAAAATCGCGAACAGATCGATGAAGACATGGCGTTTGTAATGGGTTTTTCTAATGCTGAGATGACTGCATATTGCACACTGTGTGAAGCGTGGACAAAACAATTTGGAGATTCAAGCGAAGAAGTCGCTAAAGAAACTACCGAAGAACCAAAGGATTTAGCTAAAGAAACTACCGAAGAACCAAAGGATTTAAAGGAGCGAATCCAACATCGCCTTGGCCGACTTGAAACATTCATGAAAGAAAACAAGCGTGATGAAGCTACTTTGCTTGAACCAGAAATAAGCAAATTCTGGAGTATCCTAAGTGACGAAGACAAGGACTTCATTCAATCTGTACGTATTGCTCTTGAGGATGACATTGATTGGAAAGTAGAGTAACTATTGTGAGAGAATAATTTACTAGATATACTGATACGTGGTACTGGTTTACAAATCACATGGATCAAGAAAAACAACGAATCGACAAACTTTGTAATGAAGCATCTTCTTTAGATGATGCGTCACGAGTATGTTTTTTAGATACGGCATGTGGTGATGATGTTGAACTTCGACTGATTCTGCGATGACCGCAGAAATGAGCGACGCAGATGATCCTGTTACTCCTCAGCCAACATACTCAGGCAAAGGGCACATAGGCCGCACGATTGGTGGGTATAAAATTGTTGGCATCATTGGTCAAGGTGGCATGGGCTGTGTGTACGAAGCGGTTCAAGAAAAACCCAAACGCACTGTTGCCTTTAAAGTCATGCGTTCTGGTGTTGCTTCCGAAACTGCACTCCGCCGCTTTGAACTTGAATCTCAACTCCTCGCTCGTTTACGTCATCAAGGCATTGCCCAAGTCTTTGACGCAGGAACTTGGATGGAAGAAAATGAACCCATTCCGTGGTTTGCAATGGAATACATTCCAAAAGCAAGAGAAATCACTGCGTACGCGGAACATAAAAAACTCTCCATGCGTGATCGTTTGGATTTGTTCAAACATGTTTGTGATGCCGTCCATCATGGGCACCAAAAGGGAGTCATTCACAGGGACTTGAAGCCTGGAAATATCCTTGTTGATTCAGCGGGGAACTCCAAGATTATTGACTTTGGGGTTGCTCGAAGTACCGATTCAGATATGAGTGCAGCAACGCTGCAAACAAGTGTGGGACAACTTGTTGGCACGCTTCAATACATGAGCCCAGAACAATGCGAAGCCGATCCCCATGACATTGACACGCGAAGTGATGTGTATGCCCTAGGTGTCATTTTGTACGAATTAATTTGCCAATCATGGCCGTATGATCTATCTCAAACTTCGATTTACGAAGCAGCAAGAATTATTAAAGAAGATCCACCGTTACTTCCAAGGCATGCAAATAAAAAATTGCCTCGAGATGTTGAAACAATTTTACTGAAAGCTCTCGCAAAAGATCGTGACCGGCGATATCCATCTGCAGAAGCGATGGGTGAAGATATTCGTCGTTACCTTTCATATGAACCAATTATCGCGCGACCACCGAGTTTGTTGTATCAAGGAAAAATGTTATGTCGGAGACATCGAACTGTAACTGCAGTTTCGTTTGTTGTTTTGTTAATGGTAGCAATTGGTATACCTATGCAAGTGAAATCGATGGGTGACACAAAATTGGCAGAAGCGCATCAACTTGCTGCAGAAAATCTCGCAAGTTTTGAACACGATCGCCATATTGAAGAAGTTCATGAACTTGTTGGTCTTGTTGCACGGCTTGAAGAAGACATCCGCCATCTTCCAAACTCTGAACTTACGCGATGGGCATTACTCATGAGAATCATTGAGAGGCTCAGCACACTTTCAGAACAAACCGAAAATGATCCAATCGTACAAGAACAACTTGCAATGTCTTGGGAACGAATGGCAAATCTCCCACTTGCAAAAAACCAACCCGAATTTATAGATCAACGCTTTGCTGCTTGGGATAAAGCCATCGCAATTCGAACCACGCTTGGAGACAATCTTACGCTTACCGGAACGCACTATGGTTTAGGTGTTTATGGATTAAACCTTGCGATGGACACGTCGCTGGAACCTAAGCGTCGACTTCAAGCAGCCAAGCGTGCAAAAGAAGAATTTATTTGGTGCAAGGACAATGGGGATTATGAACTATTGGCTGGTGCACCCGAACCGTTCAAAGAACTCATCGAAGAAGAAATGTATGCATGCGATAGTGAGATAAAATCGATTCGGGAACAAATCGTCAATTCTCAATAATGACGTAGTTTTTCCTTTGGTTGACCAGGCCATGGTGGTAACCGATTTGTTCGAAGTACCAAACCGCTTGACATCAATCGAAGTTCAATCGAATCGTCCAACCATCTTGAACGATCAAGTGGAAGTACGATTCTTCTTGCATCGTCATTGTCTGTTTCATTGCCGTCTACACGCTGTGCAATTATCACCAAATGGGTTGCATTTTCTGCTTCCCAAAGTGCCCAGAGTGGATCGTTAGCAGAAAGTGTTTTTGGTCCATCGCCAGTTTGAAATTTTGCTTTCCATACAGGCGCGTTGTCACGCAAGTCATCACCCTCTGGATTGAAATACGTCAACAAGTTACGTTTGAACCAACCCTGCTCGCAATACTGTTCATTTGTCAGAGCAATCACATCTATTTCAATTTCGGTGCCTTCCATGCTCGGGTCGTCGAGAACTCGACCAGAAGAGACTGTCACGTCATACCTGCCCATGACGCAATCAGGTGGTGAGACTTCTAGAACTGGCCCCCAATATCCCTTGTAACTACAACCAACCAAGAACAAGGTGAAAATAAACAACGTGCAATTTCTCATATCAAAAGTTTACCGCCCACAGGATGTATAAGCAACAAGAAAACCCTCTCTCTGTGGGTGAGATATAATACCAAATCTGCAAAAAAGGAGCCTGCAATGAGTGTAACAACTGAAATCATGCTTGAATCGATCAACCCCGCTACTGGCGAAGTTGTTGGGTCTGTACCCATCACACCCGTAGACGAAATTCATAGCGTTGTAGCAAAAGCGCGTGATGCCCAACCTGCGTGGAATGCACTTGGCTTAGATGGTCGCCTCAAACTGATGCAACCAATAGCAAATCGGCTCGCTGAAGAAGCCCCAAAAATTGGCAAACTCATGACTGCAGAAATGGGAAAGAGTACGCCAGAAGCGCAAGGTGAATGTGCATACGGCGCCGAAAAATTTACTTCTGAACTTTCCAGCGCTTATGAAGCATTCCAACCCGAAGAAATGACTGATGAACATACGCGTTCCATTTTGTATCGTGATCCACTTGGAGTCAGCGTTGCAATCACGCCTTGGAATTTTCCAATGCTCATGCCACAACAATGCATCTTGCCATCACTCATGGCAGGAAATTGCGTCATCTTTAAACCCTCCGAAGAAACACCGCTTGTAGGTCAAGCGTACGCTGAAGTGCTTAATGAATTCCTTCCAGAAGGCGTTTTGCAAGTAGTTCAAGGCGCAGATGAACAAGGAAAAGCACTTGTCGAAGCGGATATAAATTTAGTTGCATTTACTGGGTCTCGCGAAGTTGGGGCGAAAATTTTAACTGCTTGTGGTCCTGAATTAAAACGAGTTGTACTTGAACTTGGCGGAAAGGACGCGATGATTGTCCTTGAAGATGCAGACATAGAAGCTGCTGCAAGTTTTGCAGTTCAAAATAGTTTTAGAAATTCTGGGCAAGTATGTGTGAGTACTGAACGCGTCTATGTTGACGCCTCCATCGCTGAAGATTTCGAATCGCTTGTGTTAGAAAAAACAAAAGAATGGAAACAAGGTGATCCAACAGATAAAACTGTGAAAATTGGACCTATGGTCAGCAGCACCCAGCGTGATATTGTGTTAGCACAACTCAACAAAGCTCTAAAAGACGGAGCGGTTCTTCGATGCGGTGGCGGAACTACTGGAAACTATATTGAACCCACCGTGTTAACTGGATGTTCGCATGACATGCAAATTATGCACAATGAAACTTTCGGTCCAATTTGTTGTATTCAACGATTCACAACCGACGAAGAAGCTATTGAACTTGCAAACGATACACCGTATGGTTTGGGCGGCGCGGTGTACGGCGAAACACAACACGCAATGACAGTTGCTCGACAACTCACGCCCGGCATGGTTGGAATCAATAAAGGCTGCGGTGGTTCTGAAGGAACGCCGTGGGTTGGAGCTTGCCAATCTGGGTACGGGTATCACAGTGGTCGTGATGGGCATCGACAATTTACACAGGTTCGAATGGTGAGCATTCCTCTTGAAACTGTGAAGCCGAAGTATTAATCGTACGATTCTTCGCCCGTTGGCAAACTCGCCGTTTCTAATTCTAGGTTTGTCTGAAACCTAAAATTAGATTGCGTTCTGTGTCGTTCTGCAAAGAAAAAATCGAGAGCATACGTTTCACCGTTTTGTAAGTTAAGCCGTGTCAAATCCACGCCTTGTTCAGTTGCACCGTGTACACCACCAAGGTCAATGACAAGTTGTTCGTTAATAAACACCCAAACATCATCATCACCTAGGAATGAGAAGAATTGCGCACCATCCTCATCGTATGTAAATTCCGTGTGCAATTCAAATGTAAAGTGAAAATTCCTATCTGGAGAACCGCCGGGATTTCCCCAGCCTTGGTTTTCAATGGGAAAGAAACCGCCAAGTGATTGGTAGGTTGAATCATTTGCATCATCAAACACATAAGACCCATCACCTTGTCGAACTAGTGTTATTGACAGCGGTATTGAAATGTTCACGCCTTCAACATCTTGAAACCATTGGTTAAATGAATCCGCAGATTGAATTCCGCCTGTTGAAGGTTTCCGAAGCACGATATTGTGATCTCCTAGCGTACTGTCATACAGTGTCCAACAGATCGGATTCGACCATCACCTGTAAATACAGGTTTGCCATCACTTCCAAGTTGCACTGAAATATTTTTACAATATAGCGCAAACCCTCTAGAAGGTTGCTTCTCAAAATCTGGGTGTCCACCACTGGCTGTTCGTTCTTTGAAATCGCGAACAGTCCCTACAAGTTCAATCGTTTCTGGTGGGCTGGTTACTGCAAATACCGTTGATAACAGACTTGCCACTGTAATTGGGATGATCAATCGCGTAAGCATAAGATTGCTCCTAAATTTGTTACTTCATGTTTTTCGCCAAGTTTTTATGCTTTCTTCAATCTCATTACACTCTTCCCTCCACGCTGCCCGATTGGATGGTTCGTACTGCTTTACAATCCGACTAAACCGCACAAATAATCATGCAATGACTCGTGGCAATTCGTCCCAGCGTGTTGTGTACCGCGGCGATCGTTGCAATTGCCGCATTTGCATCACCTTGGTAAAACCCGTTGCTGCAAAATGGAGTGTTCCCGCGCCCATGCTTGTATTAACTGCATCAAGGACTAACATCATTCGTTTATCACGTGCTTTTTCTTCAGGTGAGTCAAATAAACTTGCTTGCACGTGTCCTTTTAACAATTCCTGTAAATAGACGCCTGCCCGTTTGTATGCAAACCCTGCTTTCCACATTGGATAGGCTGCATCAAGTGCAGATTTGATGATTGTATGGGTCGTATTGGTTGGTGGAATAAGTTCAACAGTTGTATATGCAGAATGCCGTGGCGTTCGACTGTTAAACAAACTTGTGTGAAAGAAAACCTTAAGCACTTTTGCAACGAGTTCTTCGTTGCGTAATTTCTCGGCTGCGCGGGTGGCGTGCGCGGCGATTGCTTCGGAAAGTTCTTCCCATGTTGTGACGGGTTTTGCAAATGAACGAGATCGAAGCAATGTTTTTCGCTGCTCGGGTGTTTGTTCAAGGCGAAAATAGGTGCAACCCCGAAGTTCCATTGCCGTTTTCATCGCAACGATGTTAAAAGTGTTTTTAATCACTGTTGGTTCCATTTGGCTTAGGTCAAGCGCGGTTTTCACGCCGATGTTTCGAAGTTTCTCTGACCACCGCCTTCCAATTCCCCAAATGTCGCCCACTTCGACTTCGCAGAGCATAGCGCTAGGGTTTTGTGGAATTTTTGCGACACCGCCAATTCCGTGGGTCTTTTTTGCGTAGTGGTTCGCAAGTTTTGCAAGTGTTTTTGTTTTTCCGATGCCAATTGAAATAGGAATGCCCGTCCATTGCAAGACTGCCGCACGCATGTTTCGCATTTCCTGTTCAAAGTCACGTCCCAATAAGCCATCCAACTGAATAAACGCCTCATCAATGGAATAGACTTCAACATCTGGGGAAAACAAACGGATTGTTTGCATAACGCGGCGAGACATGTCGCCGTACAACGAAAAGTTTGAAGACCGAACAATCACGTTGTGCTGTTTGACGCGATCGCGACATTTGAAAATTGGTTCGCCCATTTTAAACCCAGCATTTTTTGCTTCTTGTGAGCGAGCGATGATGCAACCGTCGTTGTTTGAAAGTACAACCACTGGTTTTTTCTCGAGGTGTGGCTCAAAGACACGCTCGCACGAAGCGTAAAAATTATTGCAATCTGCTAAGGCGTACATGTGAGCCTGTGCAGTGACCATGTCACAACACCCCAAATTCTTGCGTCGGTTTCTATTGTGATTTCAATTGGTTTGTATGCGCCGTGATCTTCGCCACTTGGCTCCGGAAGGAGTGATGCTTTCATGCCATGTTTGGCAAGGCGCTTCACAGTGAGTCCGCCATCAACCACAGCAACAACAATGTTTCCACTTGTTGGTGTGCGTGAACGGTCAACTACAAGTAGATCGCCATCGTGGATGCCAGCCCCGTCCATTGAATGCCCACTTGCGCGAACAAAGAAGGTTGCAATTGGGTTTGCAACGAGTTCTTCGTTGAGGTCGAGCGATCGTTCAATAAAGTCATCTGCTGGCGAGGGGAAGCCTGCTTCCACTCGCGAGCCAATCAACGGCAATCGCAATTCTTCCACCATTTCTATATCCTAACAAAACCCGTACATACGTGTTGGTGCCCCGCACTGTATGATTCGCGTATGACATATCCAACAGCGACAATTGAAACAACCAAGGGCTCTATCACCGTCGAACTCTGGGACGATGTAGCCCCAAATCACGCTGAAAACTTCCAAAAACTCGCAAAAAGTGGGTTTTATGATGGCGTTATCTTCCATCGAATCATTCCGGGGTTCATGATCCAAGGCGGGTGTCCCGATGGCACCGGCACGGGTGGACCGGGCTGGAACGTCGATGCAGAATTCAACGACCGCCAGCACAACGAGGGCGTACTCTCAATGGCTCGCTCTCAAGATCCAAACTCCGCAGGAAGCCAATTCTTTATCTGTCTTGATCGCTGCCCACACCTTGACGGTCAATACACCGCATTTGGCAAGGTGACCGATGGCATCGAAGTTGTCAGAGAAATTGGAACAGTGCAAACTGCTGGGGGCGATCGCCCTCTCGAAGAAATTTCGATGACAACAGTGACCGCGTGAACAAAACCTCCAGAGCGAGTGTGATTTGGATTGCACTTGCCTATTACGTTGGGTTTTTCTTTCTCTGGACAGTGTCACATGAACTTAGTGACATGCGAGAAATTCGCTATCCACTCTACTTTGCATGGGAGTCGAAAATCCAATTCCGAGAGTGGGCGGTACCACTGTATTTTTCGCTCGACCTTACTGTGATCTTATTTCCATTTATATTTCGTTCGTTTCGCGAAGCATTCGCTCCTGTTGGAACACTGCTTGTGCAAACTGCCATCGCTGCAATATTTTTTGTGTTGGTTCCCATTGAACCGGGATACATCAATGAGATGGCGACCGGCATTTGGGGTGCATACTTGTATGATCCTCTTGGTCTTGACAACCTCTCGCAATGGAATCACGCACCTTCCCTGCATGTCGCGTATGTGTTTACCATCGCTTTTGCAATCGGTAAACGCTATGGGCACTGCGTGTTTCTGCTTGCAATAATTTGGGCAATCGCTGTTTCCATTTCAACGATGTTGGTCCATGAACATCATCTTATCTGTCTGCTGACTGGTTTTGCACTGTTTGTCTTTACCATCACAACTGTGTATCCTTGGCTGCAAAGGAAAGTACTTCAATGATTTCTATCACACTATTTCTCGCTGCTTCATTCCAATTTGGAATTCAAGCATTACCAGAAGATTCCGAATATCGCGAAGAAGGGTTCGTCAAATACACCGAAGTCATCGCACCAAACGGAAAATCAATTCCAATTATTGCCCAAAATGGAGTTCGAGATATTGCCCTTGCAAGATGCCGCAATCTGCTTAAGTTTTATCTTACAAATGTTCCCGGATCAAAATATGGATCGGACAAGTCGAAAGTCGCAAACGCAATGGCGAATAACCACGCGATGCTCATGATGCCTGAAGGTGCTCACCGAGAAGGCCACGAACCAGAAATCGACGCGCAGCCACAATTTGAATCAGAAACACCAGTCGACGGCTCGCATTGGTATATCCACAATGACTGGGATCATCGTGATGCTGCATTTGAGGAAATTTTCCACCTCCTGCACGACAACGGAATCGGCACGTACAAGCGAGGCGCGCTTCCACAATATCAAAAAGAACTCAAGGCTGAAGCAATCCAATCTTTGAAAGATGGGCGTTGGGGAATCGCCATTGATCCTCATGTCAAAAACTGGATCGAAGAATTGCGAAGAGAAAATTCACTCGCACAAGAATACATTGCTTCAGTCATTGATTCGTATTACGGATTATGGGCGGCGTTTGATGAAAACCCGGGTGGCATGTGGGGAATTTATATTGCAAAAACGCGCGACGAAATTAAAGAAAAAGATCCAAATGGGTTTGCGCTTCTTGAAGCATTTTTACCACCCATGATGTTTGGATACGAATCACTGATCGATCCAAATTTTCGTGGAACATTTTCATTGCAATACAATGAGGAATTCCCCTACACGCATAAGTCACAGTATTACGTTGATGCAACCCTCACTGGATCAATAAATAGCAACCTCCTTGGTAACGATGCTGACAACACATTGCGTGGAAACAGTGGCAACAACATCCTTGATGGTGGCGAAGGCAATGACACTGTCATTTTTCAAGGGAAAAAGGATGAGTACGAAATCACAGACAACATCGTAAAAGACACTATTCAGGGTCGTGATGGAACAGACACGCTCATTTCAATTGAGTCGATACAATTCCAACCATGAGCACTCCTAAAATACTTGCCTTCGCTGGTAGCACTCGAAAAGACTCCTTCAATAAACGATTAGCCAAAGTAGCATTGCACGCTGCAGAACAAGCTGGCGCAGAAACAACGTTTATTGACCTGCATGACTACAACATGCCCTTGTACAGTAAAGACTTGCATGATGAGCAAGGCATGCCTGGTGGTGTTATCGAATTCAAAGAGATGCTAAAAAGTCACAATGGTTTTCTCATTGCTAGTCCTGAATACAATGGTTCACTCACTGGCACACTCAAGAATGCGATTGATTGGGCAACAATTAAGGCTGAGGGCGAAGATAGAATGGCGTGCTGGGATGGAAAAATTGCAGGACTTGTATCAGCTTCCCCTGGCTCTCTTGGTGGTATTCGTGGTCTACACCACCTCCGTACGATTCTTGCAGGTATTGGAACATTTGTATTACCCAACCACCTTGCTGTTAGCAATAGCGCAACCAAATTGCAGAACGATATACAAATTGCAGATGAAAAACTGCAGCACCAACTCGATACTCTCGCAGCAGAGATAGTGCGTGTTGTTCGTGGATTACATCGGACTGATTAACTCAGCCGCAATCTCCCCAACATTTACAAGGGTCACCCCAGCCACATTCACAATCATCGCCTCAGCCACAGTCGCATGGGTCACCCCACTACACTCGCATGGAGCAGCACAGATCAGTCGCAGTAGGGCACGCAGACCGGACCATTGCAGCAGGTGTTTATGACGCAGACAAATCCTTCGGGACAGGTGCCGTCTGGGCACGGAGCGTATTGCGAGCAATTTCCGCCAGCAAACATGCACGCAAATGTCCCGTCGGCCAGTTCCATGCAGTAGCAATCGAGGCTTCCACAGGTGAACAGGTCTGCATCGTCTCCGCAATTGAATCCGTCTGCACAGACACCTGGGCATGGTCCCCAATTTGCAATCAGAATCAGGAGATCATCTACACTGGTCATGCCATCACCATTGATATCTGCTCCAGCTTGATTGTAATAACTTAATAAGTAAAGAAGATCGTTGACGTCGATTACAGTATCCCAATCACCAGGCGTTTGGGAAAAGTTACCGGGGCAACCTTGATCACAATTCACATTGCACTCGCACGGCTCGGCGGTACCACATTCACATGGATCACCCCAACCACACTCGCATGGGTCACCCCAATCACAATCACACGGGTCGCCCGTGCCACAGTCGCATGGATCTGCATCTCCACATGCGCATGGGTCATAACAATCCGCTTCTGGATTACATGGGTCGTAGCCCGAACATTTTGGGTTACAGTACGGGTTGTAGTCCTCACACAGTGGATTGCACTCGATTGGACCTCCAAAACAATAGCACTCATCATAGTCTGGGCAATCAGGATTAATACATGGATCATAACCCGGGCAGTCTGGGTTGCATGGGTCAAAGTCCGCACAATTTTCATCACACGGGTCATATGATGTTGGGCAAGTATCATCGCACGGATCAGCCCAACCACACTCACAATCATCTCCCCATCCGCAGTCGCATGGATCAGCTGTTCCGCAATCGCAGGGATCTCCTTCTCCACACTCGCATGGATCACCCCAGCCACAATCGCATGGATCACCCGAGCCGCAATCGCATGGATCGCCTCCGTCACAAACACATTGATCGTAATCAGGATCTTCTGGATTACATGGATCAGCAAAAGCTGAAACAGCAAAAAGGTTAAATACTATGATTAACACGAAACCGAATAGATTTTTGCGATGTAATGCGTTCATAACACAACCTCCTCTATAAACTTATTGAGGTTACCTCAACCTCTCTCATCACTCCAATATAAAGTATGCTGATACGCCTATGAAGGGAAAAAAATGCTTTTTCGATATTTAAATTCGATTTTTTCAGTGTTATTACTACTAATAACCCTATTTTGGCAATTTGGCTGTTCTGAACAACAAGAAACT
>JYMV01023440.1_pt1 | contig 11469 bp, 10 predicted proteins | sample 338911 | NCBI WGS metagenome assembly JYMV01 (sample SAMN03354496, study PRJNA234377) | hydrothermal vent metagenome | biome: Deep sea; feature: Hydrothermal plumes at the Eastern Lau Spreading Center, Western Pacific Ocean; material: Seawater | place: Tonga | collected 2009 | depth 2000 m m
CGGGGTTGAAGTTGATCATGACGGTTCGATGCCCGTGACGGGCCAGACTGTTGACGGCGTTGACTGCGCACCAGTCGAACTCGACGGAAGAACCGATCCGGTATGCGCCGCCCCCGAGAACGATATGGGGGGGAGTCTCGCTCGGTTCGACGTCATCGGTGGTGGCGTTGTAGGTGAGGTAGAGGAAGTTGGTCTGGGCAGGGTATTCCGCAGCGAGGGTATCGATCTGTTTGGTGAACGGCTCGATTCCGAGTTCTTTTCTGCGCGCACGGGTGGCAAGCATCGCCGAGTACCCCGCCCTGCCGCCACCGCCGCCTTCGACAAGACGGGAGACCTGGTTGTCGGAGAAACCGAGTTGCTTCGCCCTGCGGAAGGTGCCGGCATCGAGACTCTCGAGGGTGAACTTTCCAAGAATGGAACCGCATTCGACGATCTCGGCGACTCGCTGGAGGAACCAGGGGGTGATCCCCGTGAGTTCGCAAATCCTGTCCACCGTCATCCCGTCTTGGAGAGCCTGGGCTATGGCGAAGAGACGGTGCTCGGTGGGATCGGTGAGGCTGGATTCGATGTCATCGAAGGAGAAGCCGTTTCCGATCACCCCGTGGGCGCCGATGCCGAGCATCCTGCACGCCTTCTGCAACGCCTCCTCGAAGCGCCGGCCGATCGCCATCACCTCGCCAACACTCTTCATCTCCGAACCCAGGCTGGTAGACACCCGCCGGAACTTCTTGAGGTCCCAGCGCGGTATCTTGATCACCACGTAATCGAGTGCCGGCTCGAAACAGGATCCCGTGACCTTGGTGATCGAGTTTGGCACATCGACAAGGCCATCGCCAAGGGCCAGTTTTGCCGCCACGAATGCCAGGGGATAGCCTGTCGCCTTGGAGGCGAGAGCAGAGGAGCGGGAGAGTCGAGCGTTGACCTCGATGATGCGGTACTCATCGCTATCGGGATGGAGCGCAAACTGAACGTTGCACTCACCTATGACTCCGAGATGACGGATCAGTTCTATCGAGATGGTGCGGAGCTTGTGGTAGTCATGATCGGAGAGGGTCTGGGAGGGCGCCACGACGATGCTCTCGCCGGTATGGATTCCGAGAGCATCGAAGTTTTCCATGTTGCAGACGGTGATGCAGTTATCGAAGCGGTCGCGAACCACCTCGTATTCGATCTCCTTCCACCCCGAGAGATACTCCTCGATGAGGATCTGGGGAGCGTGGCTCAACGCCTTGAGGGCCAGTTCCTTCAGCTGATCGTCGTCGCGAACGATTCCCGACCCCATACCGCCGAGAGCGAAGGCGGCGCGGACCATCACCGGATAGCCGATCTCCCGCGCCGCCACGATCGACTCCTCGACCGTCTGACACGCACGGTTGCTCGGGGTGTGCATGCCGATGTTGCGCAGTTCGTTGGCGAAAAGTTCACGGTCCTCCGTCATCAGAATGGTCTTGAGAGGAGTCCCGAGAACCTCGACTCCGAATCGGTCGAGAACCCCACGATCGGCCAGTTCGATGCCACAGTTGAGAGCGGTCTGGCCGCCGAAACCGAGCAACAGCCCGTCAGGTCTTTCCTTCTCGATGATCCTCTCGACGAAGTTGGCGTTGACCGGCAGGAAGTAGATCTCGTCAGCAAGATCCTCTGACGTCTGAATCGTCGCGATGTTGGGATTCACCAGGACGGTGGTGATCCCTTCCTCCTTGAGGGCCTTGATCGCCTGAGAACCGGAGTAGTCGAACTCTCCCGCCTCACCGATCTTGAGAGCACCACTTCCGAGGATCAGAACCTTCTTCGGGCGCGGCAGAGGGGCATCCGATCTCGTTTCGGTCATCGGACCAACTCCAGAAATCGGTCGAAGAGGAAGGCGGCATCACGGGGTCCCGGGTGCGCTTCCGGGTGGAACTGGACCGAGAAATAGGGGCGATCGGCGTGGCGGATTCCCTCGTTGGACCCATCGTTGGCGTTTCTGAACCACTCGCGCCACTGCCCCGGAAGCTTCTCCCCATCGACGGCATAGCCGTGATTCTGGCTGGTGATCAAACAGCGACGTTCACCGACTTCGACACACGGCTGGTTCTGACTTCTGTGGCCGAACTGCAGCTTGTAGGTGCGGGCACCTGCAGCCAGGGCGAGGAGCTGGTTTCCGAGGCAGATCCCCATCACCGGCCGATCCTCGCAGATGGCGCGGCGCAGATTTTCGACGGTCCTGTCCGCTCTGACCGGATCGCCTGGGCCATTGGAGACGAGGACTGCCTCCCCCTTCTCCCCGACGAAGTCGTGGTCCCACGGGACCTGAAGGACATCGACGTGACGGCGCAGGAGGCTGCGGGCGATGTTCGCCTTGGCGCCACAGTCCACCAGCAGGATCCTCGGCGCACCACTCACACCACAGCTGTGGAGGACCGGCTCGCGGACGCTGACCTCCGCGACCAGATTTCTCTTCCCTGGGTCGACGAATGCACCATTGAAAACATCGTCGGCATCTTTATCGCCCTCGATGATCAGCTTGGCGGTCATCGTCCCGTGTTCGCGAAGGCGCTGGGTCAACGCCCGGACATCGACCCCTTCGATCCCGGGGATTCCCTCCTCCTTCAGCCAGGAGTCGAGAGAACGGGTCGACTGCCAGTGACTGAAATCCCGCGACAGGGTCGAGATGACGAGGGCAGAAGCCTGGATCTTTCCGGACTCGAAACCACTGACCAGCGGATCCCCTTCTGACGACGGGGGCACGCCGTAATTGCCAATGAGGGGATAGGTGAGGGTCAGAAGCTGGCCGCGGTAGGAAGGGTCGGTGAGGGATTCGGGATAGCCGACCATGCCGGTGGCAAAGACCACCTCGCCAGAAACCGAGCGGCGACCGCCGAAGGCCTGGCCGCTGATCTCGGTGCCATCGCTGAGGATTAGAAGCGCATCGCCACGGGCAGATGGGTGTTCTAACCCCCGGAATTCCTTGAAGGATGGAGCCGCAGCAGCTTTCGCTTCCTCGGTCGCAGAATCCTGAACCGGGTCCGTCAAGGCCAGGCCTCCTCTTGCTCCACCGCCCAGCGCCTTGGTCGGCGGGGAACTCGACATTGTTAATCCTGGATTGGGGTTGCAGCACCCGGGGCAAGAGTCTACCCGAGAGAGCGAGGAGATGAAGGGTACAGGCGCAGAAACATCCTCTTCAGTGGCGCCAGCCGACCAGAACACCACCGCGACCGGTCCGACCCAAATCTCGTCGGTGGCTGAAGAGGTGTGGATCCTCGTAACTACAGCGATCATCCCAGGCGATCCGGTCGGAATCGATCCCCGATCCGACGAGAGCGGCGTCGGCCATCACTCTCAGATCGACCCCCGAACCGCGCCCTGCCTCCTCGGCTCCAGGCTGGCCCGCCAGAGCCGCGCGGACCTCGTCTCCAACCTCGTAGCAGTCGCCGCAAATGGCCGGCGCGAGGGCAGCGATGCGCTCCCTCGGTCGGCTTCCGCAGGCATCCAGAGCTGTGAGCAGCTCGCCGATCACCCCCGCTGCCATCCCCCGCCAGCCGCTGTGGGCAACTGCAACGATCCTCAGGCGCGGATCCGCCACCACCACCAGCGGGCAGTCGGCGCTGAGGGCGAGGAGGAAGATTCCCTCCTCGACGGCGATGAGGGCGTCGTTGCCGGTGAGGGTCTTCGATGGCTCCAGAGCTCCTTCCCCCGCCAGCGTCCGATCGACACGGAGGACCCGGGAGCCATGGACCTGGCCGGGGACCACCCAGCTGTCGAGGGGAACCCCGATCGCCTCGGCGAGGCGACGACGGTTCTCGAGTACCGCCTCGGGGCGGTCACCGGTGGAGAAACCGAGGTTGAGAGAGGCATATGGGGCGCTGCTGATGCCTCCGCTGCGGTCGGGACAGACGGCGACCAGACCGTCGATGGGAAAGCGGCCCCGGAAGCCTGCGAAGAGGTCACGACAGCACAGCTGCCGGCTCACTGTTCACCCGCTGCAGCCTCCACCGATGGCTTCTCCTGAGCGAAATCCTCGACCAGAGGCAGGACGAACTCGCGCGCCAGGATCTTGGTGATGGCGGCGAGGGGAATCGACAGCAGGACCCCCAGCAGGCCGAGGATCTTGCCGAAGATCATCAGGGTGACGATCACCGTCAGCGGATGCAAACCGACCTCCTTGCCGAGAAGGGTCGGGGTCAGAACCAGCCCCTCGAGCACCTCGATCCCGGCAAAAATCCCCCCCACCAGCGCCAGATTGGTGCCACTCTGGTGTTCCAGCCAGGAGAGGCCGAGCGCCGGCAGCACCGCGAACCACACCCCGACGTAGGGGATCAGCGACAGGAACCCCGACGCCAGGCCGATGGCAAAACCGAAGGGAACCCCCGCCACCATCAGACCGAATCCTGTCAGCCCGCCCTTGACCAGGCAGATCGTCAGCCGGCCACGGAAGAAGGCGGAGATGGTGCGGTGGATCTCGACGGCAATCCGTTCGATCCGTCCCTTCTGCCGCCCCGGCAGGTAGCCGCGGATACCGGCGATCATCGGGTCGATTTCGAGGAGGAAGAAGAAGATGTAGACGGGGACCAGGAAGGCCCACACTCCCCACGACAGCAAGCGTTCGACGCCAGCGGAAGCGATCCCGCCGATAGGCGGCGCCACGGTTCCACTTCCCTCGGGCCCGGCATCGTCCTCCTGGCCGAGAAAATCATCGATCAGGGTTCCAACGGTCGCATCGAGGACCGCCTCGGTGCGGCGCGCCATCGCCTCCTCGGCGTTGAGGTCCTGCTCGGGGGCAAAGCGCTTCTCGAGGTCTTCTCGCCAGCGTTCGATTCCGGTGACGACGCCAGGAAAGTCCCTCTCGAGCCACTCCTGACCCTGCTGGAGGTATCCGGGAAGGCGTTCGGAAGCGATATGGACTCCCCGGGCGAGGCTGGCGCCGCCGAAGAAAGCCGCACCTGACACGATCAGGATGACCCCCAGGAAGATGGTGGTCACCGCCAGGATTCGGCTCATCTTCAGCCGTTGGAGGAAGTCGGCGACAGGGTCGAGGATGTATGCGATCACCATCGCCAGAAAGAGCGGCGCGAAGATCTCTCTGAGCCAGACGACCCCGACGACGACAACCGCGATGACCACCGTCAGGAGGGTCAGTCGGACCGATCGCTTCTGTAGGAAGCTTCCCACTCGTCCCTTTCCGGGCAGTAACGCAGTGCCGGCTCGACGGCGAACACCTCGGGCAGCCTGCGGCCCCCGAATCCACCGTCGAAATCGCCGAGATCATCGCAATCCCTGCAACCCATCAGCCCCTGGTCGACGAGCTGGAAGACCATCTCGCCGATATCCTCGCTCGATCTCACCCCCCACAACTCGAATACCGCCGACGCCAGGCAGCCGAACTGTTGAATCGCGTGCTGGCGGATCCCCTCGAGGAGGTCCTGGCCGTTGACGTGCTGCCCTATCGAGGCATGAGACTGCTCTTTGAACCCGGGCTGATGAATCTGCCGGGTGGTGTAATCGAGGGCGTCGAAGAGGAACACGTAGGCCTCGCGGGCGAAGCGGGGTTCCGCCTGCACCAACTCCTCGAAACGCTCCTCCGGAGTCCGATCTCCCATCGGAGACCTCCCGACCTGGGTTGATCCGGGCGGCGAGCCGGAGACCACCGAGGCCGATGGGGCGCATCCTAGGAATCGAAAGTGAAGTGGCAAGGGAATCCGCTGCAAGTCGTTCCTGAATGCCCTTTCCGACCGATCGGAGGCGAAGTAGCGACATTTCCGGAACTTCAACGACCGAGGGCTGCGGGAAGTTCATCCTTCAACTGGCCGGGATCGGCAGCCTTCAGAACCCGGGCGATGAGTTCCAGTGCCAGTTCCGGCGACTGTCCCCGCTCGAGGGTTGCGCTGATCTCGCCGATCCACGCCGAGCGCTCCGCTGCCCGCCGGCGTTCTTCAGGCGACTCACCCCGCCGAGCCCAGATCCCCGCCATGAGGAGACGGGAGACGCGCAGGACCCGGTCCCTGACCGCCTCGCCACTCACCGCAGGGCTCAGTTCCGCCAGTGCTCGAGGATCGGAAGGGGGCTGATCGAGGACTGCATGGAAAGACTCGATCCCTCCACACGCCTCGATCGCTTCGGCGAGACCGAGGGCGACGCCGGGGCTTCCCCCGGTCGCATGATGAAGGGAAGTAATTTCATCCCCGCTGATGCCGTGTTCGGAGAGGACCCCAGCGAAATCCTCGACGTCGAGGGGCGTGCAGGAGACACGCTGGCAACGGGATACGATCGTCGACAGCAGATGCGCCGGGCGGTGGCTGACCAGCAGGAAAACGACGCCAGAGCCGGGCTCCTCGAGAGTCTTCAGAAGGGCGTTCGCCGCCGCCTCTCCCATTTTTTCGGCAGGGTCGACGATGACGACCCGGTAACCACCGCCACGCAGGGAGAGGCTCGCGACCAGATCACGGATGCCCTCGATGTCGATCTTACCGCTGCCAACAGCCTCGAGGTGGCTGAGGGCCCCGTGGTTCCCCCCGGCGAAGGCCTTGCAGGAACCACAGGTGCCACAGGCCCCGACCGTCTCCGGCTGTTCCCCACCGATGCCGCCATGGGGACAGAGGAGAGCTCCAGCGACCCGATCGGCGAGCCGTCGCTTGCCCGTCCCCTGCGGCCCGGTGATCAGGTAAGCGTGGGCGATGCGGCCGCTGGCAAGGGCTCGGGAGAATCCCCGCCGCGCTTCTCTCTGCCCTCTCACCTCAGGGAAGGACACGTTGCACCTCCTGCCACAGTCTGTCGGAAACTTCCTCGCACTCGCCGCTGCCATCGATGCGGACGATCAGATCCCCGGGGATTCCTACCGTCGTGGAAAAACCTTCAGCGACACGCTCCTGAAAACCGGGATTCATCTCGAAGCGATCGCGAGAGGCCCCCAGGCGTCTCTTGCACTCCGCCACCGGCAACTGGAGTATCAGGTTCAGATCGGGACGGCGATCGCCGAGGACTGCCAAACAGAGATCTGCCGCTGGCGCCTCGCCGACACTTCCGGCGTAACCCTGATAGATGACCGTCGACAGGTGAAAACGGTCGCTGAGCACCACTGAACCCGCTGACAGCGCCGGCGAGATCAACTCCTCGAGAAGTTGGACCCGGCTGGCGAGGAAGAGCAGCATCTGGGTCTCGGGACTGATCGCAACCTGATCGTCTCCGAGGAGGATGTCGCGCACCGCTTCACCAAGGTGGGTTCCCCCCGGCTCACGGACGGTGACCACCTTCTCGCCGGCACTCTCCAGGCGCTCCTTCAGCCGCTGGAGCTGGGTCGACTTGCCACAGCCGTCGACTCCCTCGAAAGCGATGAAGCGCCCACTCACGGCAACGGCACCTGGGCGTCAGCCATGTAGGAGGACCGAACGAACGGTCCGGCGAAAACGAGGTCGAACCCCATCTCCATTCCCCGCTCCTGCCAGCGCTCGAATCGCTCCGGCTCGACATACTCGTAGACCGGCAAGCTCTCCGGCGTCGGCTGCAAATACTGGCCGATGGTGATGATCTGCACGCCGTGGCGCTGGAGATCCACGAGCAGGTCATCCACCTCCGACTCCGTCTCCCCCAGGCCCAGCATCAGCCCCGACTTGACCCAGTTGCCTTCAGCGGCTTTTTCTCGGGCACGCTCGAGCAGGTCGAGACTGCGCTGATAGCGAGCTCCGGGGCGGACCTTCCGGTAGAGGCTGGGAACCGTTTCGATGTTGTGGTTGAGAATATCGGGGCGAGCGTCGAGGACCCGATCGATGTCCTCCTGGCGGCCACGAAAGTCGGGGATCAGAAGCTCGACACAGATTCCATCGATCTCAGCCCGCAGTCCCTCGATGCACTCGACGAAATGGCCACTGCCCTGATCGGCGAGATCGTCGCGATTGACCGATGTGATGACGACATGGCGCAGACCCAGCGCTACGGTGGCCTCGATGAGCTTGCGCGGTTCTTCCGGGTCGGGAGGTAGAGGAATGCCGCCAGCGACGGAACAGAAGGGGCAGGAACGGGTACACACGTCCCCGAGAATCAGGAAGGTGGCGGTGCCGCGGCTGTAACAGTGGTTGCGATTGGGGCAGCGCGCTTCCTCGCAGATGGTGTTGAGACCTCCACCGCGCAGGAGCGATTGAACTCTCCGGCTCGATGCTGTCCTGCTGAGGGGCTGGCGCAACCAGGAAGGAAGCCGCTGCCGCTCCCATCTCGGGCCCGCTTTCTGCTGCCCGGGGACCGCCTCCTCGATCATCTCTCGTCTCAAGCGCAGTCCCTCCCTCCGTGCCATCGCCCATCGATCGAACAGCAGCAGACTAGCGCCGCTGACGGCGGTGAACAAGCGCGGTTCCGGTCACAGGTTTCGTCGCCTGAGCCTGGCCAGCACCCCCGACAAGCGCTTGTGAATCCCCTCGACGCTCTGTCGGGCTCCTTCTCTCCCGCACTCGACAATCGTCTCGAGATCACTGAAATCTCCCCAGCGGCGCTCACCGACCGCCGGGTTGATCACGACGTCCGCCTTCGTCAGAGCAAGTTCGTTCAGTTTCCTGCCAGCGATCGCCTGGCAGCGCAGGATGCTGTCCCAGCCCCGCTCCACCGAGTCGATCACCTCCAGCTCCCGTGAGAGATCGACGGCGATCACTAGCGCCCCCTTGATCATCGCCCTCGCCTGAACGACGGGGACCGAACCGATCACTCCGCAATCGGCGAGCAGCATCCCATCCCTCTCGACCGGTGGGAAAAAACCGGGGATCGAACACGATGCAGTGACCGCTTCCAGCAACGATCCCTCCGACAGCACCACCTCCCTCGGCGGTCCCAGGTCGAGCGTCGGGACTGCAAATGGAATTTTCAGGTCGTCGAAGGTGTGTTCCCCGACGAACTCGCGAATCACCTCTCTCAGCCGCGACGCATCGAGGATCGACGCCTTGCGAATCAAACTGGTGAATCGGATTCCTCGACGGAGGCCGCTGATGATCGACTGGAAGGCGTTCTGTTCCGATTCACCTCCTCCCCCGAACATCACGCGCATGAAGACATCGTTGCGGAACTCCTCCGAGTTCATGAACGCCAGTGTCCGCCGGGTGAGAGCCCGGGCATCGGGCTCGAGGGAATAGATCGCGCCGACGAGGGCACCGGCAGAAATCCCGACGACGGCATCGATCGGCACCTTGGCCTCCTCGAGAACCTCGAGAACGCCGAGATGAGCGAGACCTCTGGCCCCCCCACCGCCGAGGGCAACCACCACCGGGATCTTTCCGAAGATCGGCAATCCGGGCCTCCTGCCACCCCAGGGGCCCTCCCCTGGCGAGCAGCCAGGAGGGTAACACAACTCCGGATCGGTCAATCGGGAACTGCCGGGGCGATTTGACGCCATCTGGGGGAGCGTCGTACTCTTCTGAGGACCCTCTCGACCAGCGTCGAAAGATCCGGGTCCCTCCGGCTTTCGAACTTCCTTCGCTGAAGGGTCATCATGCAGGACTGGAAACTGGGGCTGATGGTTGCAGCCCTCTGCGGGTTCCTCTTTCTCGCAGCAGGTGGGATTCAGACCTTCGCCACTCCCGGGTCAGACCCGGTTCTCAATCTCCTCGGCCCGCTCTTCAGTGGCAACTGGCTCGACACCGTTATCGCTCTGGCTTGCCTCGTCGCCATCATCGTCGCCCTGGTTCCCAACGGTCCTGGCGGCGTCTCTTCGGGTCAGCTCCTGCAGGGGGTCGCCCTCGGCTCGGCGGTCGTGGTCAGCGTCTGCATCGCCCTGACCATCTGGTTCGCCACCGGGTCCACTCCCGAACTGGTGGGGATGATCGCAGTCACAGCCTTGCTCCAGGGATCCATCGGTTTCGCCGCCGCAACTCTGCTCTTCTTCAGGAGCGAGAGTCGACCGCGAGCCACGGTTCCCCTGGTCGCCAACACAGGCCTTTTTGCCCTGGTGATTTTTCTCAGCTGGGGCTCCTCATTCCAGTAAGGGCAATAGCGATGAACATCCTCTACTGTGACGAATGCGGCTCGATCACCGAGCTGAATCATGGCCCGAAAGATGGCGGCATGAGATGTTGCAGCTGCGCCGGGGTCGAAGAGCCCGAGGTGCAAACGAAGACGGGCCTCGATCTTCTCGATGAACCCCCTTCCAGCCGAGATGACGCTGGTCTCGGGGAAATCCCGTCCCTCGATTCGGGGGAACTCGACCTCTTCTCCACCCAGACGATCGCCCGTCGCCGTGAAAAACCGAAGCCGCGAACCGAGACCACCCTTCGTCTCATCGAGGAGACAGACGAGGGAACCGCCGTGGAGACTCCCTCGCCCCAGTCTCCCGACGCGGGGTTCCAGACGACGACGGTTCAAGAGGAGCGCTGGTGCATCGATTGCCTGTGTTGCGACGGAAGCCTGTCGATCGAGCCGGTCTCGCAGAAGAGCCGCCTGTGCTGTCCCCGCTGCCGAGCGACGATGGTCATCGAGGCGAACGGCCAGGTCTCGTTGCCGACGATCGCCCCCGCCAGCCCCCAGCAGGTCGCTCACTTCGATGAGAGCCCGGCTGCGGAAACGACCCCTCCTCCGGCGCTGGCAGGACAACCGACTCCGGACCCGCTGACCTCTGGCGAAGCCGACCCCTTCCTCACCGACAACGCCATCGACACCCCGGCCACCTTCGAGGAGATCTTCTCTTCCTTCGAGGCGCCAGCGGAAGCCACCGCCAGCCCAACAGAGGCCCCTGCTCCTCAACCGTCAACGACCGGTGGTGATACGGCAGCAGCGGTCGATGACGACAATCCCATCGACGATTTCGTCGTCGAACAGGCACTCCTCGACTCCCCCCTGATCGATGAGGAACTTTTCACTGACACCCTTCTTCAGGAAACGACGAGTGATTCCCCGACCGAGGGACTCGCCGACGCGCTCCTGGGCAGCACCTTCGAGGAATCCCCGGAAAACCGCGGGTGCCCCGTCGAGACGCAAGCAACGGTCGGAACCATCGCCTTGTGGGTGACGGTCGCCTCGCTGCCCGCGCTCTTCGCGGTGCTCGCAGGCCATGAGAGCCTGGCGCCGGTCACAAGTGCCTTCTACAGGGAGGTCGGGACCACCGTTTCGGAGAACGGAAGTCAGTTCCTCGCCTGGCTCGCCTCGCTGCTGAACGGGTAACCCCGAGGCCACAACTGGCTTGTCGAATCGGTCGCTCCTGCTAGACTGCGCGGTCCACGGGGCGATTCAGTCCCGACCGTTGCTGAATGCAGGGCGATTAGCTCAGTTGGTAGAGCACTAGCTCGACAAGCTAGGGGTCACTGGTTCAAGTCCAGTATCGCCCACCAGAAATGAGCGCCGTCGCGACCACAAGTTGCGACGGCTCTTTTTGTGCGGGAACCGACCTAGGGTCGGTACAAAATTACAACAGAAAGCAAAGAACAATGCGAAACCCATCAGCACTTCAATCCATGAAATCAATCTTCCTTCCCTGGCACCTTGCTTTAAAAGCGCTTCCCCATAACTGTCGTACACAATCCAAGC
>JYMV01011876.1_pt1 | contig 11468 bp, 14 predicted proteins | sample 338911 | NCBI WGS metagenome assembly JYMV01 (sample SAMN03354496, study PRJNA234377) | hydrothermal vent metagenome | biome: Deep sea; feature: Hydrothermal plumes at the Eastern Lau Spreading Center, Western Pacific Ocean; material: Seawater | place: Tonga | collected 2009 | depth 2000 m m
ATATCCTTCAATAAATTCACCATCAGCGTCAAACAAGAAGCAACGGTCGAAATCACCATCCCATGCAATGCCAAAATCAGCTCCCGACGCTCTAACGGCATCAGCAGTGTCAGCACGGTTTTCAGGTAACAATGGATTGGGGATGCCGTTTGGAAATGTACCATCAGCATTGTGATGTACTTTTACAAATTCTATCGGAACACCCTGCGCTTTCATTTCTTGTTCAATGGCGTCAAGTGCAGGGCCTGCTGCACCATTACCAGCGTTAACTACCACTTTTAACGGTGTAAAATTACTTAAATTCACATAAGACAGCATGTGAGATACATAGTCAGACATACACGATTTAACCGTATATTTTTCGGTTTCAGAAAGCTTGTCTTCTTTTACATGGGCCGTACCGTTAAAAAACGCATCGGCATCAATTAACGCCCCCTCAGTGTAGTGTGCTAATCGCTCTGACACGAAGCTATCTTCTAATGCTTCCGCTTTCTCTTTTATGGCGTTTAGACCTGTGTCGCCACTAATTGGAACAGAGCCCGCCTTAACCAATTTCATGCCGTTGTAATTAATGGGGTTATGACTTGCCGTTACTTCAATACCACCATCAACGCCAAGGTGTTTGGTAGCGAAGTAAATTTCTTCTGTTCTGTTGCACCAGCATCGATAAGACCTGCGCTTAACGCTAATTTTAACGGTGTTGACGTAAGACGCACGTCACTACCAACAACAACAGTTTTCGCATTTAATTCTTGCGCAAAAGCATAGCCAATTCGATACGCTACATCTTCAGTCAGCTGTGAGTTCAATTCGCCACGAATATCGTACGCTTTAAAGCAGGTAATTGGGGTTGCCATTTGGATCGAAATTCCCTGTGTTTTAACTATTTATGATTACATTATCGCCTTTTACAACAAAAAAGCGCATACGCCCCTTTGCTATTGTCGTAAAAGAGATTAGACATACCGATATTAAATCATTAGAGGGAATGAATTACTAATTCAATTTAAACAGCGCAACGTTTTGCTAACGCGGTTTCAATCGATAAATTTAAAGCGCGAGTTCGAAATAGATACTGTTATGGAAAGCGCCTTGATGACGATACTTTCGGCGAAAGCACAGCTTTGGACTAAAACCATTCTTGATAAGGACTTTTTCAGAAGCGGCATTGTTGTCCATGACCTCTGCAGTGAGCAATCTTATGCCCATGCTTTTGGCCTCCTCAATTAAAAATGAGACGCAGTGAGAAGCAATGCCTTTTCCACAATCCTTCTCTGCAACTCGATAGCCACGCGCTACAATCTGGTTATTTCGTTGCTCATCAACAAGCACATAACCCCAAGCTCTTTTTCGGCTGTTGTAAGTAAAGCAATTCGCTAATGTGGTAGCCTACGCCATCCAATGAATAAAACGCTGCCTCTCTTGGTGCTATAGACGATTCAAAATAGGCTTTATTACTACGCTCAAATTCTAAAAGTGATAGCACGTGTTTTTCGGCGATGCTTTCAAAATGCATTGGCAGTGCTACTCCTTGCTGAACCTAATGAAGAGGTATTGATTAAAAGCCCAGTCTAATACCAGTCCGCATAGATAATTACCCATAGTCGAATCAAAACAGGCAAACCTTGTATCTACTTTGCTAATGAACCGCTTTGGTAATCGTTAAATGCCTGAATAATTTCCTGCTGAGTGTTCATTACAAAAGGCCCATATTGGACCACAGGCTCTTCAATAGGTTTACCTGAGACCACTATAAACTTACAACCTGTATCAGCGGATACAGATAGCTGCTTGCCACTTTGTGACAAAACACCCAGCTCTCCCTGCGACACAATTGTTTCTTTGCTAAGTTCGCCGCTATTAATGACCACGCTTCCCTCGTACACATAAATAAAGGCAGCTTCATCCGAACCCAGTGCAATTTCCGAACTCCCGCTTCGTAGTGCAACGTCTAAAAAAGTAGGAGCAACCGCCGTTGTCTTCACAGGCCCTTTCACACCATCAATTTCACCTGCTAACACTTTGATTACTGCATCTTGAATGTGTACTGTAGGCACACTATCTGGCTGTATGTCTTGATAGTTCGGCGCTGACATTCTGAAAGCCTTGTAACAAGCCCTCCTCCTGCTCTGGCATTTCTTCATGTATTATGCCTCGACCCGCATTCATCCATTGAATGCCACCAGCATCAATAACCCCCTCATTGCCTACAGAGTCTTTATGGCGCATTTTTCCTGCAAGCATATAAGTAACTGTCTGAAAACCACGGTGAGGATGTGGTGGAAAACCAGCAATGTATTCACCTGGATTATCTGAACCAAAAAAATCCAACATTAAAAAGGGATCGAGGCGAGGTAGATCAGGTTGCCCAATAATACGAGTAAGCGACACCCCCGCGCCATCACTTGTTGGCATACCTGTAACCACTTTCTCTATCGATTTTTGTTCACTCACTTCCACTGACATAATGTGTATCTACCTTAAATCTTAGCCTTCACTATCTTTTACGAGCTTCACGTTTAGCTTTTTGTATTACCGACCTTTTGTGTGCTTTAACGTTCTATTTTATCGCGACCGTGAGGCGACATAAGATCTTGCTCTGGCCCGACGGGGATTACCTGGGTTGGATTTATCATAGTGTGGCTGTAGTAATAGTGCCTTTTGATATGGTCGAAGTTTACCGTTTCAGCAACGCCCGGAACTTGATAAAGTTCTTTCATATAGCCGTAAATATTTGGATAGTCTGCAATTTGCTTTTTATTGCATTTAAAGTGCCCGTGATACACAGCGTCGAAGCGTATCAGCGTGGTAAATAAGCGCCAGTCAGCTTCTGTTATTTTGCTGCCAACCAAATAACGTTGTTTACTCAACCTTTCTTCAACCCTATCTAGCGCGCAGAACAATGCAGTTACTGCCTCTTCATAGGCCTCTTGCGTTGTAGCAAATCCAGCTTTATACACGCCATTATTTATGTCGTGATACACCATATTGTTGATGGCATCAATTTCTTCACGTTGGGCGTTAGGATAATAATCGTCTTCATTATTAGTCAGTGAATTAAACCCACTGTTAAAAATACGGATAATTTCAGCTGATTCATTATTAACGATAGTTTCTGTTCGTTTATCCCAAAGGATTGGAACAGTGACACGGGTGGTTATCTCAGGTTCTGCCTTAGTATAAATTTGATGCGCATAATCAAAGTTATAAAGCTTATCTCCCGTTGCTCCTGGGTAATCTTTAAACTCCCAGCCTTGATCAAGCATCTCAGGGTGTACCACCGAAACATCAATATGCGCCTCCAATCCCTTTAACTTTCTAAATATGAGCGCCCTGTGGGCCCAAGGACAAGCTAACGAGACATAAAGATGATAGCGACCAGATTCAGCGGGAAACGTGGAACCATCTTCGTTACTGACTTTGTCACGAAATTTAGATGCTTGGCGCTCAAATTTCCCACCATTTTTGCTGGTGTCGTACCACTTGTCTTGCCATTTTCCATCAACGAGTAAGCCCATATGCCTGCCCCTTTTCATTACTTCATTAAACAATGAATTCATTTAAACATGTGCTGGGTAGAACGTATGTCGCTTAAAATCGGATTTATTATTCGAAAAAACTGGAGTGTATTGATCTTTAGTGTCCACTTTTGAGATGATGCGCGCCCTGCTAGCGTACTTGCACGTTTTTGTGTGAACACACGCCTTTGAGTTAGTTTATTTTTAAGTGAAGTGAAACATGTCTGATGATCCACGTTTAGGCGGTATTGTGCGTTTATATGGCGCACAGCAAACTAATAATTTAGCCAACAGTCATGTGGCTGTAGTCGGCATTGGCGGTGTGGGAAGTTGGACTGCAGAAGCACTAGCTCGTTCGGGCATAGGTACTATAACCCTTATTGATTTAGACGATGTTTGCGTAACTAATACAAATCGCCAAATTCACGCGCTTTCCAATACCATAGGAGAAGCAAAGGTCGACGCCATTGCATCGAGAATTCACTTGATAAATCCTGCTTGCAAAGTGAATTGTATTGAGGATTTTGTCACTCCAGAAAATACGGCTACGCTTTTGACCAAAGAAATGCACGCTGTAGTCGATGCCACTGACAGTATTCGCGCTAAAGCGGCGATGATAGCTCACTGTAAACGCAACAAAATTCCTATTGTTACGGTTGGCGGTGCGGGCGGTCAAATAGACCCAACTCAAGTCACTAAAGGCGATTTAGCTAAAACAACACAAGACCCCCTAGCAGCTAAGCTACGCAGTGAGCTTAGACGTAACTATAATTTTAGTAAAAACCCAAAACGCCGCTTTGGCGTTGAGTGTATCTATTCAACAGAGCAATTGCGCTACCCACAACCTGACGGCTCGGTTTGTTACAACAAATCTGCAATGGAAGGTGGTACTCGACTAGACTGTGCAGGCGGCTTTGGTGCTGTGGTCACGGTAACCGCCACCTTTGGTATGTTTGCCGCTGCAAGTGTAATAAATAGATTAACTGGACAAAAATAGACTTTGGCCGATAACTTGCGCACAATAGTCAAAAACTTATAACACCTTGTCTTAACGACTTTTTAAGCGTTAGCGTGTTATAACAAAAGTATCGGTGAGAAGGAGAACAACATGTCACCTGATGAACTCAATAAATTAATGGCAGATTGCGCGAAGGACGCTGTGGTAACAGCAGCTGATGAGTTCGATATTGTACTCGACCACTCACCTGCTAGCGTAGCACTGGTGGACGACATTTTACTTAGTTTCGTAGATAAATATCACGATTTAGCGTTAGAAGATGAAGCAGTGTTCACCATCTGTAATATCTTTGGCGCTTACGTTGGAGAAATTTTAAAAGCGCAGCTAGATGGTGAATGGATTTACGATCAGTCAAATCCTAAAGCACCTGCCGTTTTTCTTCAGGTTGGTGAAAATACCTATGCCTTAGCGGGTATTTGCTATGAACGTCTGGTTAACGACAGTCAAATCAGCGTATTTGCCTACTATGAACAGGCGTTGGGGAACCACTTACGCAGCCACTAACGTTCTCACAGATTTTGCACTCAGTCTAACGTCTGTTCAATTGAGTGCATTAAATATATTTCCGATAAAGATGTTTTTGGAGAATGAGGTTCAGGGGTTAGGTGTTTCCCAATCCTCTACCATCCACTTTAAATGACGACTTTTTGAAATTGCGTACAAGGCTATACTGTAAAAAACGATTTTTACACCCGTAATAGTTTCAAACCCCCAGTGATGATGCATAGCGTAGTAAAGCTGAACACTCAACAATGCCAACACCCCCAATTGAGCCAGTGGAATAACCCATCGGCGCCATGCTAAAAAGCCTTTTTTCCATAAGCGATCTCGTTGGCTAACCAAAGATAACGCAATTAACACAGGTAAACTTGCCGCTAACCCCAACCCTAACGTTTCTTTTTGTGGGTAAAAGAACGTAAGTAGCTCACTAGTTTGAGTGCGGGAAGCCAGAGAAAAGACGAACGCGAGCCAGTCAATGCATAGAAGTATAAACACGCTGTAAAGCCAACGGGGAGGTAGAATTCGCCCTGACTCATCATAAAAAGTTAGCGGTAATTTAAGCATGCATTCACTTCTATTTTATTAATTTGAACCCTAAAGCGCATTCAACTCTGATAATGTTTACTTTCAAGAAGTGATAAATGTGGGGGTAAGTAAGGTATTTTTAAACCTTGTTCGTGCCGCTTTTACAATGAAACCCGTGGCCGTTTAAACTTGTTTTCACATTTAGTGCCTAACTTACGGCTGTACTGTGAGAATGCGTCAATAATTTATATCTTGGTCGCTAATTATATATACTGCGTACAAGCGTGTTTTCCTGTATAATCCGCGGCCATTTTAAGCTCAGTCATTTTCCAGGTGATATTTTAGATGACAGTAGAAACGTTTAATCCAAACAAAGTAGTAAATAAAACCACCACGCTAGAAACGCCAGTGAAGGTATTAAGTGACAACAAACCTTCGCAACAAAGCAATGGCAGCAGAATTGGTTTTGTTAGCTTAGGTTGCCCTAAGAACTTAGTTGATTCAGAGCGTATTCTTACTCAACTTCGCACCGAAGGTTATGACGTAGTCCCTACCTACAACGATGCCGACTTGGTTATCGTTAACACCTGTGGATTCATTGACGCGGCGGTAGAAGAGTCATTAGACACCATAGGCGAAGCACTTAAAGAAAACGGCAAAGTTATCGTTACCGGGTGTTTAGGTGTTAAAGAAGACGAAATTAGAGAGCTTCATCCAAATGTACTGGCTATCACGGGGCCTCATGCCTACGAAACGGTAGTTGAGCAAGTACACGATCATCTTCCAAAACCCCAGCACAATCCGTTTGAAGATCTGATCCCTGACCATGGTGTAAAATTAACGCCTCGTCATTATGCTTATTTAAAGATTTCAGAAGGCTGTAACCACCGTTGCACGTTCTGTATCATTCCTTCTATGCGTGGCGACCTTGTCAGCCGCCCAGTGGGTAACGTACTCGATGAAGCTAAGCGTTTGAAAGACGCTGGTGTTAAAGAGCTATTGGTTATTTCACAAGACACTAGCGCCTATGGTGTTGATGTTAAGCACAGAACGGGCTTTTGGAACGGCATGCCGGTTAAAGCACACATGCAACAGTTGTGTGAAAAGCTGGGCGAAATGGGCATTTGGGTCCGTTTACATTACGTGTACCCTTACCCGCATGTGGATGATCTAATTCCACTAATGAACGAAGGTAAAATCCTTCCTTACTTGGATATTCCGTTTCAACACGCCAACAAACGTATTCTTAAGTTAATGAAACGCCCAGGTAGTGCTGAGCGCGTGCTAGAGCGCGTTAAAAAGTGGCGCGAAGATTGCCCATCATTAGTCATTCGTTCGACATTCATCGTCGGCTTTCCGGGCGAAACGGAAGAAGAGTTTGAAGAGTTATTGGATTTCCTTCGCGAAGCGCAGCTTGATCGTGTTGGTGCATTCGCCTATTCCCCTGTTGAAGGTGCAAGAGCAAATGACCTCCCTGACCCAGTGCCAGAAGAAGTGAAACAAGCTCGCCTTGCACGGTTTATGGAAGTACAGGGCGAAATAAGCGCAGCGCGACTTCAAGCGAGAATCGGTAACGAATATCAAGTTGTTATCGACAGCGTTGATGCGGAAGGTGCCGTCGGCCGTACCTATGCAGACGCACCGGAAGTTGATGGTCTGGTTCATTTAAACGGTGTTTATGACGTAAAACCTGGCGATCGTGTATGGGCTGAAGTTATTCACGCTAACGAACACGACGTATGGGCAGTATTGTCTGAAGACCAAGACGAAGAAGACGAAGGCGCTGATCCCGCGCTGTAACTTTCGATTAACTGCAGTCTAAACTCGAAAGTCATCTATTCGTTATTTTTGTAACCCTATCGGCTAATTGCCAGTCGATAGGGTTTTATGTATAACAGACCCTATACATAATTAAACAAGTAAAACTATCAATGCCATCTTCTGTGGTACGTGAATAAAATATGGCAATGTTACCCTACTCCAAACTGAAACACTCTTCCCGCCACATCTTGTCATTTGGCATAGTGCTCATTTTGACTTTCGTATTCAACCCTCGTGCACTTGCCAGTACAGAGTGCAAGACTTTACACACCGCGGGAGCACAACAGTGGTTTCCCTACGCATTTAACGAGTTTGAAGGAAGGTTGAAAGCTACGGGGATAGCATTTGACGTTTTAACCCTGCTAGCACGGGATTTAGGTGTCACACTAAAGATAGAAACTGGGCTCCCCTGGAAACGAATAGAATCCAAACTCGACGCGGGCGAGCTTGATATTTTGGCGGGAAACTATTGGAACGAAGCTCGTAGTCGAAAATGGCTTATCACCGCACCGTTTGCAGCAGAAGAGGTTTACGTTGTGCTCTCTCCTTCACTTTCTCAAACGCGAGGTACCGATCTTTCGCTTAGCGCACTTGCGCAATATATTGGTGTGATGCCTCGAGGAATAAGCTTAGGTGAAAAATTCGATAGCATTAAATCAAACTTGAATATTATCGAAGTTAAAGACCACGACAAAATGTATGAAATGATGCGTCGACATCGTGCTGATTACGCAGTTTCACCACAAAGCGCAGCACTAAGCCACTTGAACGACCCAGAAAATGACGGCATGCGAATAAGCCAGTCACCTATATCTTCAAACAATGTACATTTTGCTATCTCCGCCAAATCTAAGTGCGCATCACTATTTCCAGAGTTTAACCAAGCCCTTAGCGCTCGTTTAAAAGACGGGTCTATTAAGCATATCATTGATACGTATGATTTAACGCGCTAAAGCTATGGCGCATTGGAATCATGTAGTTAAGAACACGTGTAGTTAAGGACACGTACAGTTAAAGACAGGTGTAGTTTAAAAGTAAAAGAGCGCTTTTCGTAAGCGCTCTCTTGGTGTTATTGCATTATTGATTGAGTTTGTGGCAAACCAACATTAAACCTACCAAGGCAACTCGTCACCATTTGAATGGATGAAGCGACCTGCGTTAGATACATTTAGCTCATCTATGCGTTGTGACAAACGCTCAGCACAGGTATCGGCGTCAATATCTCCCGCTCCATTGACCATTTCTGTTTGAACGAATCCAGGATGAAAAATACCTACTGCAATTCCCTTGGGTTTCAGATCATTCGCCATGGACACTCCCGCCGCGTTTAGTGCGGCTTTAGACATTCGGTAGCCATAGTAGCCGCCTGACCCATTGTCTGCCATTGAACCCATGCGACTGGTAATCATGGCAATTTTACCGTCATTTGCCATTGCCGGTAATAGTGTTTGAGTAACTAACAATGGACCTAATGCATTAACCCTAAATTGATAATCGATGGTATTTGGATCCCAATCGTCAATACTCTCGCGTCCGAGCACTCCGGCATTATTAATGAGCAAATCGATGTTAACGTCCATTAAAGGTGCAAGCTTTTCAGCCAACATTTCTGGTTGGGATACGTCCACACCTTTGATGATTGTCACACCTGCACTGTTTAGCTCGTCGCAACTGTTTCGACAGGTAGCATAAACTTTCGCACCACGTGCTTTATATTGCTTGGTAAGCGCAAGGCCTATGCCTCTGTTGCCACCGGTAATAACTACGTTCATAACGGTTCCCTTGTTACTATGTGTATGCGTTTAAAAGGTTTCACTCACCTTTTACAAGAACTGGCTGTTTAGATAAGGCTTTTTGCTAATTTACTAAAAAGCATCAGCCCTATTTCAGCACTCATTTCTTATTAACTTATAGTCTTTAAAAGACGTTCTAGATCTTCCGGGGTATCAATTCCAACTGGCGGTGGCGCTATCGCCACCTCACAGTGAATCTTATCGCCATACCATATGGCTCGAAGCTGTTCTAAGGATTCAATTTGCTCCAGAGAGCTAGGCGCATAGGCAACATATTGCTTAACGTATTCAGCACGATAGGCATAAATGCCTATATGGCGTTTGTACAGCGACGTATTTGCAGATTGCGGGTTTGCCATCATGTGATCGCGTTCAAAAGGAATAGGAGAACGTGAAAAATAGATAGACTCACCCTTTTCGTTTACCAACACCTTAACAATATTGGGGTTAAACACATCCTCAACACGTTCAATAGGCGTAGATAACGTAGCCATCTGGCACTGGGGCGCATTGGCAAGATTATCTGCAACCTGCCTGATGTTTTCGGCGGGAATAAATGGCTCATCCCCCTGTACGTTAACCACAATAGTAGAACTCGCAATGCCTTCTTTTTCGATAACCTCGGCAATGCGCTCTGTTCCAGATTGGTGGTTGACAGACGTCATGCATACTTGAGCAAAACCTAGCACGACGTTTTGAATACGTTCATCGTCCGTGGCAACAATGACGTTATCCGCTCCAGCTTCTTTAGCACGTTCAACCACATGTTGAATCATCGGCTTTCCATCAATAAGCGCTAAGGGTTTGCCAGGAAACCGACTTGAGCCGTATCGAGCAGGGATCACAACTGTAAATGACATAACTTTATTTCGCCCTTATTTACCACTTAGTTTAACGTTTTATTACCGTGTCGCGTCAACATCGTCTAACGACAATGCTGTTGCTTTACTTTCGATAAGTACAGGGATGCCATCTTTAATATCGAAAGCCAATCTATCAAATCGACACACTAACTGGGTGCTATCATCACTCAGAACTAATTTTCCCTTACACACTGGGCAAGCCAAAACTTCTAAAAGCTTTTTATCAAAGGCCATTGTTATTATTCCTGTCCGTCTTGGTTGATCTTCAAACCTGCCTTGGCAAGTTTCACATTTACTAAATTAAAAAAGTCTGGCGCTAAATGCGCGGTAACAGGTAAAAACCAGCAGTCGTTATGAGCAAAAGGTGCAGCTTTAACGGCGTCTTTTTCTGTCATTAATACTCTGCCATTCGGTATGTCTGACCGTGTGATCGCATGGTGATCCGCCAGCGGTGTAGCTGAAGAAAGCTGGATACCCATTTCTTTAAGCTGAGAGAAAAAACGCTGAGGTGAACCTATTCCAGCAATTGCGTTGCACGGCACTTTTTGTATCTCTTCAAGGGGACTGGTTCTTACTCTGTTTGAAACAGAGGTGAAGTCCCCAGCTACTAAGGTCATTAGATATTGAGGCGCTACAGCATGGCTAAATGTCGGCATTGAACGGCTATTATGTACTAGCGCATCAACGGTACCAAGGCGCCATTGTCCTTCGCGAAGGGGCCCCATTGGCAGCAAATAACCACTGCCTACTTTTCTATCGTCCATCACCACAATTTCAACGTCGCGATGAAGTGCGTAATGTTGAAGGCCGTCATCACAAATAATTAAATCGCAGTGTAATTTGTCACTTAAGTACGCGGCTCCACGTGCGCGGACTGGATCGATAACAACGTCGCACTGGCTTCTAATGGTCAGTAAACGAGGTTCGTCTCCCACCTCAGACGCATCATCTTCGCCTTTCACTAATCGCGGGTATTCTGGTGATTTAGCGCCATAGCCCCGACTTAAAATGCCGACCTTAATGCCCTGCTTCTGGTAATAATCGGCTAAAGCTAATACGACTGGCGTTTTGCCGTTGCCGCCCACTGATATGTTGCCAACGACAATCACGGGAGCGTTAGACTTAAAGGCCTTTTTGAATCCAATTTTAAAAAGTAACCGGCGAATTGCCGAAATAAAGTAGAACAGCAGCGCAAATGGTGAGAGCAGCCACACTAAAGGATGGCCGAAATACCATTTATCGTGCTTGGTTTTGCTTTGTGATTGACTCACTTAGTCTCACCAAATTGCAACGCGTGCAGTTGCGCGTAGTGACCACCTTTTTCAAGCAATTCGTTGTGTTTACCTTTTTCAATAATGCGCCCCTGCTCCACTACCATAATGCAATCTGCGTTTTCGATGGTAGACAAGCGGTGCGCCACAACAATGCT
>JYMV01012939.1_pt2 | contig 11468 bp, 10 predicted proteins | sample 338911 | NCBI WGS metagenome assembly JYMV01 (sample SAMN03354496, study PRJNA234377) | hydrothermal vent metagenome | biome: Deep sea; feature: Hydrothermal plumes at the Eastern Lau Spreading Center, Western Pacific Ocean; material: Seawater | place: Tonga | collected 2009 | depth 2000 m m
TAGGTCTCCGGGAAACTCATTTTCAGGTAGTGCTGACGGCTGCTACATATCGGCCGATCGAGAATTTGCTCCAGGCGTCTTATTTCCTTCTGCACAGATGCTACCCTGTCACCTGATCTATACGAAGGATGTATTCCAACATCCGAAAACTCATCCATCTGTTTTACCATTGTGATTTGTTCCGTGCTTGAGTGGGGCAGATTCTTATCATATGCACCGTAATCGCCGAGTAACACGAAAGACTTTACTTCGGTTTCGCACTCCTCCGCCATGGCCTTCATATACGCGTACGTATCGTAGGGATCCTTGCTCTTCCCGCTTAACACACCCAGCCTTTCAGAGATGGCATCGCTATCCCTTTGCACAGCAGACTTAACGATTCCCCCTACATTGCGGACAGCACCTTTTCCAACATAGGCGTAGGCATTGTCTATGTCTATGGTGTTGATATAGCGAAATTTCCTTTCTGTAAACTTGATATCGGGAAATTCCTTCATTAACACCTCCCCTATCAATTGGGCCCACACATCCACTATCGGCCTTTCAAGAAACCCGTGTTCACTGGCGGTGCTCTGCCCGGCAAGATATCTACCATGTTTGTCGGTTTGGTGTGGCAGATACTCCTCATATCTTGTCACCAGGAAAAATATAGCTGAAAAGAGATCATATTCCAGGGCCGATTCTCTTCCCACTTTGAATAAGACAGGATATCCCCGGCATTCGCCTACATCTACAGACTGCTGGAGCACCCCCTCTTCACCAAGCAAACCAGCCGCACGAAATTGAAGAGCCCCCTCCATGGCTTCATTGCCGTAGGTGAACCTCACTCCTGATGAATTGGCAAAGGCTTCCCGGTCAGCCGTTAGCGTAAAATCAACGCCTAAAACACTGGTAAAAACAAATTCGAATGTGTAGGAAACCCTGGGGGTGATCTCCTCACAAAAAATTGTGATCATATCCTCTGGTTAATCTGAAGAGAGGGTCTTGACCATCTCATTGCAAATGAACATTGCTGCTTTGCCATCTCCATAGAACTGCGGATAGGTGAAGTCTGTCTTTTTACTGAGTTCATCATAAGCTGTTATGATGCCTTCCTTATCTGCATCTACAACTACCGCATTGCCATTTTGTACAAGCTCCACCCACTCTGTTTCAGCTCTCATAATGATACAGGGCTTCTGATAAAAATAGGCCTCCTTCTGTACGCCGCCGGAGTCAGTTAGAATTAGTTTGGCATTCATCTCCAGGGAGATCATATCGACATAGGACACCGCCGGTAAGATCTTGATGCGATCGCTATTTGAAATGGCCTTGTAAATGTCTTGGTCCAGATTTTTCTTCAAAAGCTTGGAAGTCCTGGGATGCAACGGCATTACCATTTGCACTTCATGTTGTTCAGCTATAGCGTGAATTGCATCGAACAGGGATGTCAGGCGTTTTGGATCGTCTGTATTGTTATCCCGGTGAATGGTTACAAGGGAGAAATTCTCCCTGTCTATCTCTTGATCTACTATAAGCGTTGAACTGGACTTTGCCAACTCAGCATAGTGGAGACTGTTGTCATACATAATATCTCCACAGTGGTAAATTTTCGGCCGATCGATTGTATAAGGAGGGTCACTAATCTCCTTAAATCCCTCCCGCAACAAGTTGTAATATCCAGCCTCAGTAGGGGAGAACAACAATGTGGCTACGTGATCACAAACAATGCGGTTGATCTCTTCAGGCATCATCTTATTAAAGCTCCGCAATCCTGCCTCCACATGTATAACGGGAATATGAAGCTTGGAAGCGGTAACAGCGGCGGCAAAAGTAGAATTTGTGTCCCCGTACATGAGCACTCCATCAGGCTTTTCCTTTATCAGGATATCTTCAAGCCCTTTCACCATACTCGCTGTCTGCCTTCCATGGGTACTCGACCCTACTTTCAGATTATAATCAGGGCGGGGAATCTTCATTTCTTTAAAGAACACGTCTGACATGTTCTCGTCATAATGCTGCCCCGTGTGCACAATCTTCTCCGTAATTTGATCTGAATAAGCCAGACTAATCGCCCGGCTAATTGCAGCTGCTTTGATAAATTGGGGCCTCGCCCCGATAACTGTTATTATTTTTATCATCTCAAGGGTGCATCAAACGAAATGCAAATCTGCTTATTGTTGTTCTATAAGAGTCCTTCATCCGCTAAACTACAATATCCTGCATCGGCAATTATAATGTGATCCAGGATAGGAATGTCCATGATCAGTCCCGCCTTCTTCAACTTTTCTGTGGTTTTGATATCAGTCTCACTCGGATTCAAATTACCCGAAGGATGGTTATGACAAAGGATAATCGCCGATGCCAGGTTCTCAATAGCCAGTTTGAAGATGATTTTTGAATCGGCTACTGTGCCACTCACGCCACCCTTGCTGATTTCATGCCTTCCAATTATCATGTTGGCACGATTTAGTAGTATGATCCAGAACTCTTCATGGTCAAGATCTTCTAAACGCGGCCCGAGGACTTCATATACATCTCTGCTAGATGCAATTTTCTTTTTCCGCACTCCATCTCCTTCCCTTCTTCTCCTGCCAAGCTCTAATGCAGCCGCTATGCTAATTGCCTTGGCTTCTCCTATTCCTTCAAACTTCATCATATCCTGTACTGATAATTTGGCCAGCTCGTTGAGGTTGTTTTCTATACTGGCTAAGATCTCTTTGGATAGTTCAACCGCTGAAACGCGCCTGTTTCCCGAGCCAATCAACAAGGCTATTAACTCCGCATCGCTGAGCGCTGAGCGTCCCTTCAAAAGCAATTTTTCCCTGGGGCGGTCTTCCTCAGCCCATGTTTTTATGGTGAGTTTTGTAGGATATGCAGGCGTTGTCATTAGCAGCCTAAAAATAAGACTAAAAAAAAGTCTTTCCAGCAATGGAAAGACTCTTTTTACAATAAATATCTAATTGCTAATTTATTTCAGTTTCGCGACGTGCTTTGTCAATTTCGATTTGATATTGGCTGCCTTTTTCTTGTGAATAATATTGCGCTTTGCCAATTTATCAAGCATAGCGCTCACTTTTGGCAACGCTTCGCTCGCATCCTTTTTCTTCGTAACAGCCTGGAGATCCCGTACCGCATTTCGCATTGTTTTTGCCTGGTACTTGTTCTGTACTCTCTTGGCTTCGTTACTTCGAATCCTCTTAATTGCTGACTTATGATTTGCCATAATATGCTTTCTATCTTATTCTGAATATCTCAATTTCCCTATCTGCCCGGGCCTTGCCTCTGGTTAGGGAGGCGCAAAGATACAATTTTATGTCAATCCATGAAAGGGATGAATGCTCTGGTTGTGTACCTTAAGTACCGACTATCCCAGTGCTTCTTCCAAATGCCTGTTAACCTCTTCGTACTTGTTGAGAATCATTAAGTGTGACCCACCGGGTATTCGAACAGCATTTCTGATGTTCCTGAAGGGGAAAACAGCATCTCTGTCTCCATGAATGTGCACCACATTGGAGAATTCCTCCTCATTGTCCCAGGTAATTACCCGGTGCAGCCCCCATTTCATGAAGAAGGGATGAGATTCCTTGAGCATGGAATTGAAGAGTGCCTCTTCTTCCTTAGCCAATTTGCCGAAAAATAACCGCCTCCATATCGCAGCCAATTTAAATACATGACCATTCAGCAAATAATAAAGCTTGTAAGCATCAGCAATTTTGGTAATCCGCGACTTTTCATGCTTGGTTTTAAGACTCGATATAATCACCAGTTTTTCAGGATTTAGGAATTTGCACATCTCAATGGCCACAATACCGCCCAAAGAGCACCCCACGATAGAATAGGGTTCACTTTGATCAATCCCTGCACTGAGTCTCTTCGCGTAAGCAGCAAGAGATTCACCTCGCTTTGCTCTTATCCACTCAATCTTATGAAAATCATAATCAAGTTGATATTGGTACTTAAAGAGTCTGGAATCAGCACCCAAACCAGAGATCAGATATACCTTTTTTTGCGCTATTTCATTTTCCACTGTAGTCCCTGAAAATTTTTACATCGGCAATGAAGGTGCCACATGGCAAGAACGCCGCTATGAAAGACAATAGTGTTGTTCGGATACCCCATTTATGGTCTGACCTGACCTCAAAGAGAAAGATCACATAGAAGATAAAGAAAATACCGTGAACCATTCCTATAACCTTAGTTGCCTCAGGCATACCATACATGTACTTCATTGGCATCGCAACTCCCAGCAGTAGCAAAAAGCTAATACCCTCCAGGTACCCTGTAATTCTCAGTCGACCAATGCTGCTTTTCAATAGGTTCATTGCCTCAAATATCAGGGAGCAAAGTTAATTAAAGGAGGCAGATAGGCTCAAGTTTCGTTTCGCATGTTAATTTTGTAATGCACATTGTTCTTTTACGATAGATCTAGATTAGATGAATAAGACAAGAATTATAGTTGCCATAATCACATCATTTCTCCTATCTGCATTGTATTTAGATGCCAATGCCCAGGAACTCACTACAAAAGATGGAGCATCCCTACCGTCACCGCATAAGCTGATATTAGAGTTGGAAGAAGCACTTGAAAGGACTAATCAATGGGAGGATTGTCAGCTTAAAATTGAAGACAAGGTCCTTGACTGTGTTTGCTTAGAAGGTACAGAGAATAGGGTATTTGCAAGAATCTATAGGGTGGGTAGGTATGTGGTAGAGGTACATGTCAGGGATGTAGGCGGGGGCACCTACTTCCGTGATGTTTGGGGAGATGCACAGTTTAGGAAGAATACAAGAGATGTGCACAATGGACTGCCCATTGGTTTTAGAAAACAGTACAAAGACCTGTTGAAGCGGATTGTTAGGCCAACTCCCTGGTATGTCAAAGCATCAGGTACGATCATTGTGTCAGCAGCACTTATTTACGGCTCTTATATAATCATTGGCGGAGGCCTGTGACCATTTGAATAAGCTCTTGAAGCTATGGCAAAATCAGAACACGAAATTCACTGAAGCACTATACAGTAGTGGGTAGGTAATTGGAATCCCTGGTGAATTCGAAAAATTTGGAAGTCTGAATCGGCGAGTATGTGAGATGTGCAAAAAATATTTTGCAGCCCAGATAGGCGCATTTGAACAAAAGGATAGCTATCTTTATGGTCAAGAAAAATTACGGGCATAACAAACCACTAATAACCAATTAAAAATAAATGGGCCGATCGCAAGAAACCTTTCACAAGAAAGAAGTAAGAAATAAAAAAGAGAAAAAGAGAAAAGAAAAAGAGGCTAAGAAGTTAGCCAGGAGAGAACACGAGAAAAAAGGCAGCCTTGATGACATGATCGCTTATGTTGACGAGAATGGAATGATAACGGACACTCCACCTGATCCTACTAAAAAGAAGAAAGTCAAGGCTGAAGACATCCAAATCAGCATCCCGAAAAGCGAAGCCATTGACATTACTGACTCCGTACGAAAAGGTACCGTTACCTTTTTCAATGACTCAAAAGGTTTTGGGTTTATCAAAGATTCAGAGACACAAGAGAGTGTTTTTGTCCATATCAACAATGTCGTTGATGAAATTAAGGAGAACAACATCGTCTCGTTCGAAGTAGAAATGGGCCCAAAAGGGCCGATGGCTGTACAGGTAAAACTGCACAAATAGAGCGGCATCAGATCAAGATTCCAATAGTAGAATAAAGAATAATGGCAGAAAAATTCTTTTTCTACCGATATAACACTACTTTTGCGCCCTATAATTACAAATAAGAATAAAGATGAATAAAGGAACAGTAAAATTCTTCAATGAAACAAAAGGATTTGGATTCATTAGTGAAGAAGGAGCAGAAAAGGATCACTTTGTACACGTATCAGGCTTAATTGACGAGATTCGTGAAGGTGATGCAGTAGAATTTGAACTACAGGAAGGCAAGAAAGGCTTGAACGCCGTAAACGTGAAAGTAGTTTAGTTTTAGCTCTAAAATTAACATAGAAAAAGCCCGTCAGCAATGACGGGCTTTTTTTTTGCCAGTGCCCAAAACTACATCATGAAAAGCAGATTAATAATTGATTTCTAAAAGAAGAAACATCTATTCTTGCTTTTTATCACCTTCTCCCATTCAAGCCACTTACTCCTACGAATTCATAATGGGTAGTCCATGGATGATTGTTCATGTACATTTTTACAATTTCTGCAACCGTTGCCATTGTTCTTAGCATGTTGGTATCACTATTTTCAAAGTTGCTAAAGACAGCATTATTACAAGTCTCTCCATTAATTAAACGGAATGTTATTATTGCACAAAGCAGGTCTTTTTGTGATCTTTGGATTTCAATCTCATACCTCCTCCCTTTTTCTGTAGCAAACAGATATTTTGCTTCTGATGAGAATGCAGGAGATGATATCTTATAGGGTTGTACTGTATTCTGTCTCGCACTATAATCGTTGCTGCCGTGCTTTTTTCTCCTTTTGAAATTTAATATGCCCATAATGCCTCCCGTTAAGTATTACGCATTGTTTTAACAACTTTGTATTAGAATATTTATGATACACCTTTCTCCTTATTATCACTTAGAACAAGTGGTTTGTAAGACTTGTTCGACGTTTAGCTGAATTTGAATTGATATAACGGAAGGTAAGTTCCACACCACCCTTCCCTTTGGTTGCTTTTGATAAACCCGAACTGTTGATGTCATAGCTTACACCCAACGCATAATTTGCATGCTCAAACATGAATGTAGGCACTATTGCATCCCCTACCCTGTAAAATGCACCTAAGAATATTGCAGTTTCCTTAACATTCCCTGTGTACTTAGATTCTTCAATGATCATATACCTGACCAGTCCTCCTGCATTTATTTCTTTCAGCGGTCCTTGCTGCATATAAAGCAATGAAGGGTTAACTGCGAATGGAGTTCCTTTTATTCCAATGCTCATTCTGGCATGGGTAATAAAATTCCTATGGAGTCTTTCTTTATCAAATGCCTGCTTGGGTGCGTTTAAGTGATGCACTGCAAAGCCAGCGGAGGCATTAATACCATTATTAGACGAAATGTTGCGTACTCTCCTTACATAACTCCATGCCAAACCAATAGAAAAATCTCCAACCGTAGAATTTTCAAAAACAGGAGATTCACCAGAAGTCATATTGGGTGCATAACCCTCTCCATCATATTGTGTACCCCAATGCAAATCACCATTATTGATCTTCTTTTGCACAAGCCCCCCCTGGATACCGGCAGATACAGAATTATTACTGTTGATAGAGATGACACTGGCCAAAGATAAATTCACCTGGGTTGTGCTTAACTTGCTATCTCCAGCTTCATCCTGGTATACATTCAAACCAGTTCCTATAAATGCATCATTAAGTTTTCTTTTCATTATGCCCGCATCAATGGATAGACCGTATGTTTTAAAGGGTGCAAGACTACTCCATTGATCCCGGTAAATAGCAATTCCTCTAACCTTCCCATTAAATACACCCGTTTGTGCAGGGTTTACCACTAAGGGCGAATTATAATACTGAGAAAAATGCAGGTCCTGGGCACTTATATCCTGAAAACAAAATACCGTAATAAATACGGGGACTATGCTCTTTATTACCTTACTTTTCATGATGTTCAATTATTATTAGTCAATCGTAGTTAAGATTAATAGCAGGTGGGGTTCTATTCAGCTGAACTAACCTGAATTGTGTCGCCTACCTGCATAAATGCGCAATAGTATTTTACCCTATCATGTGTGTTAAGTGCGTATTTGTTACCAGACCTATCTTCAACTTCTACTAAGGAGTCGTTCTTGACCTTGAGAATAATTGGTTGAGCCATTGATTCTAGCGGACTTTCCTGTTGTGAGCTGCAAAAAGGCAGGGCACAGATTGGTAAAACATAGAAAATTTTCAGTAATGACCTTGTGAGAAGGGTTTGTTTTATCTTCTTTGACTTTCTTAAGTTGCGTTTCATGATTTTCAGTTATTAGTCTATTTTGGTAATGTTTCCTTTCTCAAAGAATTCCTCACCATTGGTGAACCTTCCCTTAAGTAAATAGGTAAATACTGCAGAATTTAACTCCGTGCCATTGTTTTTATAGGTCCCATTCCACCCGTAGCCATACTTACAACATAAGCCATCAAATCGGTTTGTCTCTCTAATATTATCTGATCTGAACACTACTTCACCCCAACGATCAAAGATCACGAATTCCATTGCTTCAACTCCAGTTCCAAATACATATAGTTTTTTATTATCCTGATATAAACTAGTAGGTGAAAAAACATTGGGCACGTAAATATTAAATGGATAAACAACCTCAACTTCTACCTCGACTATAGCTGCACATCCAAAAATATTGTACCCCGTTACATAGTAAGTCGTTGTTTCCAGGGGACTGACTGTTATTTGATCAAGGGTGTCGCCGGTACTCCACAAATAACTTGAGGCACCTGAGGCCACCAACTCCAGACTCTCACCTACATCAATCGTTGCATCGTCACTGATTTCAAGAACCGGATTCGGTGATAAAGTGAGGTTGGTGATGATTACACTGTCACATCCATTGGACGCAGTCAATGTATCCACGAGGATGCTTGCAACAAATTGGTAAGCACCCTGGAGAAAAATACTATCACCACTGCACATAGTTATATCCAGGGACCTAATTACAGGTGACATAACCGTGATCGTTACCTGGCCGCTGTTTTCACAGTTGTTCGCATCGGTTCCTGTTACCAGATAAGTAGTCGTGATTAATGGTATTACATAATCACCATCCACAACCCCATTGTCCCATGTGTAAGTTGCTGCGCCCTGGCCGATCATCTGTGAAGAATCGCCCAGGCAGATCGTCTGGGGATTGGCTATTGCGGTTACATTCGGAATGGCATTGATGGTTATAGTCGCTGTGTCAGAGGCAGCGGCACATCCGCCTCCGGCTGCTATGGTGTTGGTAACTACATACGTGCCCACAATACTGCTGTCGAGATTTATTTCTCCCGTTAGTGAATCCAAGAACAGTCCTGCCGTGTTGCCAAAGACTCCAGCGCTGGCACCTATACCGAACGTAACAGGTGCTGTACCCGTGGCACAATAGGGGCCTCCATAGAATATCTCCGCACTTGGAGAGGTTGTTATGGTAATGGAAAGTGTATCAGCATCCGGGCAGGATCCCGCTGTAGCATAATACACATCATAGGTGCCTGTTCCACTAGCCATTAGATCGATCATTCCTGTATTCGGGTCAACGACCAACGATCCACTTCCGCTAAAGGTGCCGCCTGGTGTTCCGGCAAATGTTGTATCAGGATCAGTTCCCGTAACACAGAATGTACTCGCTGAATATCCAAAGGAGGCATCATCAAGGCTGCTTACGGCAACGGTTACCGTTTGTACAGCATCTGTGCACGGTGCAACGCCTGTAACTGTGTAAGTATAAGTGCCTGCTGCATTGACCAAGGGGTCAAAGGTCCCAAGATCGGCACCTACCAGTACTGATGGCCCTGTCCAAACTCCACCCCCATCAGGAGTTCCTCCAAGTTCATTAAGAAGATCACCACCCGGCCCTGTGCTGCAATAGGATACGATTCCATTAGAACCTGGGTCAGGAGCAGCTTCGGTAGTGATCGTAGCTGATCCGCTGAAGCTCCCATTGCAGTTAGCATCAGATACAATCGTTATCGTATAGGTACCATCTGCTAAACCACTTAAGGTATAAGGAGATGCTGCGATGCCATTAACAGAAGCTGGTGTAATACCATCTGTATAGGTGATGTCCCATGGCCCTGTGCCTGTGAGTGTGATGGTAATATCCGGTATGGGGCTTCCGCTACAAATGGTACCGCCACCACTAATAGTAGCTGTTGGCAAGGGGTTAATGGTAACTACTACAGAAGAAGCAGGACCACCACAGCCATTGAGGGAATCAACCACATAGTAGGTTTGTGTGCCTATCGATGTGGATGGGGTATAAACAGGACCACTCCCTATATTAACATCATCAAACCAGTAGAAAATTCCTGAATTGCCACTGCCGGCACTGGCCTGAAGGTCGGCGATAGGATCACCATCACAATAGGTGTTTCCTCCAATTAAAACAGGAGCTGCCGGAGTGGGGTTTATATCAACACTTACCTGGGTTGAAGGACTTTGGCACCCGGCAACTGTTTCTGTAATGTAATAAATATACGATCCAACTGTATTGGCTGGTGTAAAGGTTCCGCCTCCATTCTGCACATCATTTGCTAATCCAGCATCATCATACCAGGTGAGGTTGTTGTTGTCTCCGCTAGAGTCAGCATTAGCCGTAAGATCACTTACGGGGTCGCCCTCACAATAGGTTGCATCGGTACCTGCAGTAGGAGCTGGTGGTACACCGGGTCCGGAAACAACAATCAAAGACCCAGTAACCTGGCAGTTGCCATCATCTACGACAACCTGGTACGAGTTTACTCCCAGTCCATTAAATGATCCTGTTAAATTTGGAAATGATATGCCACCATCTATAGAAAACGAGTAGACACCAGTACCGCCGGTAGCCACAATATCAATGGTGCCGTCATTGACCCCACAGGCAGTAGCATCGCTAAAGGTTTCTGAAGTAATAACCGGCAGTGCATTTATGGTGATGGTTACAGTTGCTGGAGGCCCTTCACATCCTGACAATGTTTCGGTTACATAATAAATAACCGTTCCAATGGTAGCTGAGGGAGTTAAGCTGTTTCCTGTTCCAATAAGATTGGTTAAACCTGCATCGCTATACCAATTTAAAGTGCCTCCGCTTCCAGCTGCAAAAAGGTCGGCTAAAGCTTCGCCATCACAATAGATTGAATCAATGCCTGCTGCAGGGGCAGGGGGCAGCAGGTTGATGGTGATCGTAGCCGATCCGCTGGAGGTCCCCGTGCAGTTTACATCCGAGACTGCCGATACCGTATAGGTTCCGTCCGCTAAGCCGCTAATTGTATAAGGAGATGCTGCTATTCCGTTTATAACAGTCGGTGTTATTCCATTGGTATAGGTAATGTTCCATGGCCCGGTACCTGTTAAGGTAATGGTGATATCAGGGATCGGGTCCCCTGCACAAATGGTGCCGCCGCCACTCACTGCCGCCGTCGGGGATGGGTTGGTGATGATCGTCGCCGAACCGCTGAAGCTCCCATTGCAGTTAGCATCAGATACAACAGTTATCGTATAGGTACCATCAGCCAAACCACTTAAGGTATAAGGAGATGCTGCGATGCCATTAACAGTAACTGGAGTAATGCCATCAGTATAGGTGATGTTCCAGGGTCCTGTGCCTGTGAGAGTGATGGTAATATCGGGTATAGGGTCCCCTGCACAAATGTTACCGCCGCCACTAATAGTAGCAGTAGGCAAGGGGTTAATGGTAACTACTACAGCAGCAGCAGGCCCACCACAGCCATTGAGGGAATCAACCACATAGTAGGTTTGTGTGCCTATCGATGTGGATGGGGTATAAACAGGACCACTCCCTATATTA
>JYMV01027400.1_pt1 | contig 11467 bp, 4 predicted proteins | sample 338911 | NCBI WGS metagenome assembly JYMV01 (sample SAMN03354496, study PRJNA234377) | hydrothermal vent metagenome | biome: Deep sea; feature: Hydrothermal plumes at the Eastern Lau Spreading Center, Western Pacific Ocean; material: Seawater | place: Tonga | collected 2009 | depth 2000 m m
GAAAGGGATCCTCCTCTCTTCACCAGTAAACAGCTGATAAAATTTTAAAAGATTCTAAGAAACACAACTCAAGTTATCGTACGACATAGGACAGATGGGCGGACATGGTGAAACCAGTATACTCCCCTACAACTTCGTTGCGGGGGTATAATAAAAAAACATAAATTTTCTGATTCAGTTTGGTTCTAATTGTCTCAGTGATTTCAGAGAAGAGGATTAAAATGTAAATACCTCATGACCCTTTGGGTCAGGTGAGCTACAAAAAGAGCAAAAAACACAAACAATGGTCCTCAAAGCACTACGAAAACTAAACAGCTAGCAATATTAATCCAACTAAAAACTAAAATTGAGAGTTTGAATCACGCTCATGGCGAGGTGTACTCGATACAACATTATGTGATAAAGTTTGTCAATGACTTGCAGCATCTTTTTGGTTTTCTCCCGGTACTTCAGTTTCCTGGACCAATAAAACTGGCCGCCACGATATAACTTAGATATTGTTGAAAGTGGTGTTAAATCTCATAATCCGCCTGCCATCAGATCTGATTTAAGTTTTTGCACAAAAATATTTTAGTTGTAGCTTGGAAGTAAACAATCTCTGAAACCGTAAAGTTTGTGATATTTTTTATAATCTTAAGTGTGGCAAGACTATTAACATGAGTATTTACTGCTTCTCAACTAAGTATGAAGTATTAGCTGAGTAAGAGCAAAGACGAGATCACTAGCTTCAAAATTGGGGCCTAGTGGAGTGACATGTCTCCCCACAGAATATTAATTATACCCGGTATATTGTTGAAAGCAGCATTTAAGACTTCATGTTGAGGTGTACTTGATACAACATTATGTGATAAAGTTTGTCGATGACCTGCTGCAGCTCTGTGGTTTTCTCCTGGTACTCTGGCTTCCTCCACTTATAAAGTTGAACGCCACGATATAATTCAAATATTGTTGAAAGTGGCATTAAACACCATAACCTCATAACTCTAACCCTGTTAGAATAAAAAACTGGTGATAAAAGAAATTAAACAATTTATCAGATGAAATCATTTATTCCATTACGATGATTTTTCAGGATGATTTTAAAAATCTTTGATGTATCAAACAAGCAAAAAAAATGAATCTTGGTCTCCAGCATTCTGTCAACAATGAAGTTGAAAAAAAAGGGAAAACATGGAGTAAGGATACATAGAATTGTCGATAGTTTTGTCCAATCAAATTTCAACAGCGGTACATTGCAAGAAAAAATATTGCATCCTGGTATATTCCGTGGAACCCCTCCTACAGTATTTGTGGATTTGATCAAATAAAAAGCAAAAAAAAGGGTAACGGAGTGCTGCTGAGTTGAAGGTACATCTGTTTAAGAAGTATTGCATGATAAGTGAACACGAAATTAATGAATATTTATATTGAGAGTACAGTGAAAACTGTCTAAACCAGACAGACTTTACAGTCCCATCTATTAAATGTCTATGTAATTTGAACCTGTGTAAACCAAACACCTGTCTAAATCAAATTCTTCAGTCCAAAAGGGGTTCAGATTTCACTGTATTTTAATTAACCACCCAATATTAACCTTGTAAAAGTAATATGCTATATTGTATTTTGAAAACTACCATCAAATTCTTATCACATTTTTACTCCATGTTTCTCCAATTTTTTTTTACAATGAAGGGAAAAATTATGTACAAATGGTCTAAACTAAGCATTGTAAAAAAAGATGATTTTTGTACATTTCCAATAAAAATCATGAATATTTTCACTAAAATATTTGCATATGACAATCTCAGACAATAAAAAATAAAATGACAAAAGGCAGACATGGAAACTGGAATTCATTTGCATGCAAACATCATTAACATACAGATCAGACATCATTATCAGTACACAGTCTGCTTCTATAACACCATGCTGCCACACGGTGGCATTCAATAAAAAAAAAAGGTTACTTGATTACATAAAATCATGTTATAGCTAGTGGCATATCCAAACTGTTGAAAATGGATTCTGTCTGTTGGTGGACAAGATAAAACCTTAAAAAATAATCTTTGTTAAAAAAGCTCCAGGCTGTTTCTTTGGATCAACCAATAATAGTGATCTTATGGTTAAAAACTATAAATAAATATCTTTTGTTTATATACCAAATAACAACTACATGTCACATTTAATTAAACCTTAGTTTCCGATGGGATATTTTCATGTTAAAATTTGCTGATTAACCAGAATTACATTAAAAACGAAAAAACCTTATTTGATCATGGATATTTTTATGTTAAAATCTGTTGATTTACAAGGATAAAAAAAAAAATTCTAAAAGACATCCAATTGAAAGGTATGCTTAAAGGAGTTTTTTTTTTAATCCAACAAGATAATTATACTATTAGGTTGGTCTTTATAACTACACTACATTAATAAGACCTTTACTTTCATTCCACTTAAAAGTCTTCCCCTGACAAGAAAATATCATAAAAATAGACTCTGTTATATAAAATGTTAAAAAGAGTATATATTTTACTGTAATTACTGGCAACAAAAATATGAAAAAAATGGTCCATACACAAACCTTTTGTAGAATTGACTACATTTCAATACTGAAAATGTATTGCTGTGCCATATGTTATAAAGCCATTAGACATCAAATTTAAAAAAAAATCATCACGTAAGAAAATGTATTATACACCATCACATTAAATGGATATTTTGACGGATAAAATCATTATTTTGAATACACATACATTATTTTAAATCTTATAATTTTAATCTCAAAATCAATTATTAAAAAATGAAAAGAAGTGATTTTAAAATTATTTAAAAATTATTTTTGAGGTATTAGAGAGCACATGGCATATTTATTTAATACATACATAAAAAAAAAGATGAAAAATGATAAAAAGTTAATTATTTCTCTCTCACATGTAAACATAATCAACCAGTATATAAACTATCTTCAATAGACTAACATTTAAACAGTATCAATCATTAATGACAAGATTGAGTGGTTCACCATTTTCTCTTCTGTTCTAAAAGCTAATACCGTAGTTGTTGGTGTATAATGATTTTTTTTTTAAAGTTTTTATAATCAGCTAGTAAAAAATACAGAGTGCTTGCACTTCACTTTTGATCAACAGGAAAGAGAAGTAATCCTCCATAAGGTGACTTCTTCATTCAAATCGCCCAGTAGTATGAGACCCGGGCATTCGAACCACAAAAATAATGGAAAACAAATCTTATTCCAGAAGTATATAGATCTAATGGAGAAAAACCAAGTTTGTTTAAATCTATATCCTCCACTTCTTTTTTTCATTTCAACAAATATAGTCTTTGCCTTAGAACAAAAGAATTGAAAATGGCTATCTGGTATCAATCAATGATTAAAAAAACAAAAACAAATATGACTGGCAATGAATGTAACAAAATTAACCTACACACTACAATGCAACATGATTATGTACTAAGCACTAGTTTCTTTACAGCATGTGGAAAAACTAAAAATAATACAGCAAGTAACGATTGACTGCTCAATTTAACAATATAACAACAAAATACCTTCTTTAAATGATTTGGTTTGAAGATAATTCCAAAAACGTGCCGTGTGCACTAAATTAGATATCTACATTTTTATTATCTTAAAGGTTGTCTATCGATTTATTTTGTTCTCAATTATTTAATGGACCAGCTGCTAATAATTGGTGTAAGCTTAAGCATCAAATGTAATGATTTATCTACACCATGTAACAAGGTGGACTGCAACGATAAATTGTTCTATTTTACATTCACATGGCTGAAAGCAATTTTTTTAATCATTATTTAACAAGAAAATTTAATCTATGTATTCAGACACACTGGTCGTCTTCTTACCGGCCAAAGCGTAATTGTTGTGAACCAAAATTAAAATCAAGAAGCTATCATTATACAATGCAATGCCACCATGTCATTACTTCTACGTCTACCAGATACTGACCACCTTCGTCAGTTTGAAGATTATGTCAGAGGTTGCACAAGTCATTAAGATAAAGCCGTCAAACGTAAAATGCAGTATCTTGAACAAACAAAAACAGTAACAATAAAAAAAATGCCAATTTAAAATTTGTAATTACATAGAATCAATCATAAAGATATTTTATCAATGACACAAAATACTACATAACTGGCTACTATGGTGAATAGTATTTGCCAAGAAAAAAACATGCTGCATTGATTGATTGGCATTTAACAACAACATAAGCAGTGTTTCAGCTATATCGTGGCGTTGCAAGATATTAAAAGTTTTGTATCGTCACAATAGTGATTAAACATTTCTATGACATTATTATCTAGTATTCTTGAATGAAGTCGATGTTCGCAAAATAAAAAAAATAATAAAATGCAACGTGTGAAAATAACCAGTTATAAAGTATAACAACCCCTTCTCACTCCATTTTCCATAAATCCACTAAAATATTTCATTTATTTGGTGGAAATTTTATTCTTCCAGTAATGAATGCTAGATTGATTGATTGGTGTTTAACGTCAACTTTAGCAGTATTTCAGTTTTATCGTGGTGTTTTAATGTTAGAAGACAATGGATCCAGGAGGGAGAAGGGGATGTCAGTATATCTAACAATTTTTTGGCATAAGAAAATCAATTGTTAAACAAAAATCAACATTTCCATTACTTTCATTGTTCTTATCTTTTTTCATACGCATGGCAAATAATCAAACTATAATAAAAACTAATTTTTTATGCAAAAAATATAAAATGTAAAATTCATTCAATATCTGTTCACAGAAAATGCTTAACAATTGATATCATTAACATCATATTAAATTACTTAAAAAAAGCAACAAAAAAAAACAAATAGTAAAAATTTACTCAATAAAAAAAATGACGACTAATTTGTACTATATATACAAAATCCATTTTCCCCAATTGACAAAGCAAAAATTTATGTACACTTGCTTTCAATACATGCACCTCGTGCACAAACTAAAAGATATTTCACACCATTTAAATTTAATTAATTGAAAATGTGTTGCATTTTGCAACTATAAGTATATGATTTTGAAAATAATCAACTTTTTTTTCTCATAAATAAAGGTGCTCTATACATGTCACTTTCAGCATCACATCTGGAATTTTTTTTCCGAAAATAAAATAATAACCGTGGATCACATCAAAGATAATATGGGTATGTTTTTATCACTTGAAATGCCCTTTATATTAAAATCCATCATTAATATACAAAAAAAAAATTCTCGATATTTTACAAGGTGTTGTAATTTAATCTATAAATAAGTACCAATAAGCAAGCTATTTTCTCATGATCAATTAAAATGCCCTGAAAATCCACTGATATCTTAAGGCATAATAAAATAAAAAGCATAAAGTATTAAGGTTTATACCGGGATGTCCTTGTACAGATCTTTGGTATTATGCTAAAAATAATAATAAGTAAAATTTGTAACAACTGGCATTTCTTTGTTCTCATAAGTAGATGAAATATGCCCTTTGATTATTTACCGTAACCTTACATTAATTACCGTGGAAGCCCTTTAATTCTTCATGTTACAACATTTTGATTTTGTATTCATATACAGGAATATTATACTCGATGAAAAATGAAAATAATAATAATAAAAACAAATATTCTGACACAATCCAACTCCTAATGATAAATTAATCTTACTTCAACAAGGCATTCAAGTATTGATTGATCTTCTATCTTATATAAAATTAATTTGCGGAAGAGGAAAAGGTACACAGTATTTTTGCAAAAATGAAATTAGATATAATCAAATTTATCTGTCTTTGTAATAAATTCATTTGTTAATTTTTAAAAAGAATTAGCAAACATATCCAGGTATTTCTTGATCCCCCCCCTTTTTGTGGGGGGGGGATATTTGCCATACTGAATAATTATTGTATTGGTGCATATTCATATCTCAAATCTTTCACACATCTCCTTAAAAGAACTATTACTTTTTAATATTTATACAAAATGAACATTTAGGGTAGGAAAGATGAGCATGAAATAATAAAATAAAAAACTTTAAAAAAAGATTTTTTTAATGAAAATTGTGTCGTCTGTCTCCATTGAAGAGTAAAACAACAAAGTTAAAAATGGATATATGGAAGAAGAAAAATAATAAAAATAGGTCAAGGTAAATAAAAGTAGGTTATTATAAGGAATGTGATCAAGTTCGTATCAATTCTGTTACGTTACGTGTGGTAAAATAAAGTAATCAAAAGGTCGAAGTTCAAGAAAGAAGCAGAAGACGGTAGATAGTGATCCCTATATGTTATTTCTGCTTATACAGGTGACCCCAAAAAAATTGTATGCAATAGTGCCATTGGTCCTTTTCAAACTTACCTACGTATAATATATCTACTTCACTAACTTGCCAATTACGTAGCTTTAATATTCTAATTTTTCAAGTAACTTTGCCATTAAAAAATCTAAATTTAGTACTGATATTTTACTGTTATTCTATTTGTTTAGTAAACTAAGCTCGCACTACGAATATTTAGCTTTTATAAAACAAAATTACAAACATTTGTCTACTTTATTAGAATCGAAACAAAAAATTACAATGTCAACCCAAAGACAGCTGTAATAATATCAATTTCTGGACTACAAGCTGGTTTAAACTTTATTTTTGAAAAATATTCTCCATTTTGAGACATTAAATTAAAAAAATGATGACTCAATGTACATATTAAAAAAAATTAAACTACTGTTTAAAAGCAATAATGATGTTCAAGGTCAAGGGTCAAGGTTATTTGACCATGTGACCATAATCTGGTAGACAGCACTGATACACAAAATGAAAGCATTTGTCTGTATCTGTCATGCAGTGGAAAATATAATGAAAATTATGTCTTGAATCATGAAAAATCCATCATTGAGTTTGGTTTTTTTTTGGTGAAAAATCTGGTATGGGTTCACTTACATCCACAAAAACATGTATGAATCCTACAAAGATAAGGGAGGCAAACTCATAGTCCAGAAATTATACAATAATTGCAAATAAAAGTTTTTTTTATTCCCCTGATAAGATTTTACAGTAACACAATAACAATAAAAAAAAAACTACTTGTAAACCTACAATAAAATGTTTTTGAGTAGCTGTAAATGTAAAATAAAATTTGAAAGGATTTTCAAAAAGGATGACATTTTTCATGAGGTAGCGTTTGTCAATAAGGATCTTTTGTAACATTAAAACACAATAGGAAGCCATTAAAAAATCATTGCTGTACTTTGTGAAAATTGCTGTTGTTTGTTGTTCTTTTGGTTATTAGTGGCACTTTGGATCATCATGATGTAAATCTGTAGAAAAGAAAAATGAAATCAGTAAAATTTGAAATAGAAAAAGTACAGTGAAATTTGTGTAACTGACCAACTTTTTTGTTCAGAATAGAAAGGTGGTCAGATTACACAGGTTAAATTAACCAGGGACTTTATTGTAAGTTTTGGTTTATACACGATTCCCAGTATGAATCTTTATTCCTTTAATTTTGTTCAATTTACTTTTCTTACAATAACATTGATTTTGTCTCATTTTCTATGATTTTTCGATATGTTCTGACAGAGTGGTATTTTTTATTTTGGATATGTTCCGACAGTGGTATTTTTTATTTTTGATATGTTCCGACAGTGACATTTTTTATTTTGATATGTTCCGACAGTGGTATTTTTTATTTTTGATATGTTCTGACAGAGTGGTATTTTTTATATGTTCCGACAGTAGTATTTTTTTATTTTTGATATCTTCCGACAGAGTGGTATTTTTGATATGTTCCGACAGTGGTATTTTTTATTTTTGATATGTTCCGACAGAGTGGTATTTTTGATATGTTCCGACAGTGGTATTTTTTATTTTTGATATGTTCCGACAGAGTGGTATTTTTTATTTTTCATTTTATTTATCCATTTATATTTTCAAGACAAATTGACTGTTACTGCAACTCCACATTTCTAACATAAAGCTAATACTCTCCCGGAAAATCGTGACGTCATAAAGATGACAAATGGTTGACGTCATATTATGGCAACTGATCACAAGTTAACTGCCTACTCCATAACTGGTAACTCTACAATTTTATCAACACTCAAAGAATTTCACAAAAACTCCAGCAGCTTCATCAATGAATTGAATTAACTAGCTTAACATTTAAAACTTACGTGGATAACATTTAAAACTTATGTGGATAACATTTAAAACTTACGTGGATAACATTTAAAACTTATGTGGATAACATTTAAAACTTATGTGGATAACATTTAAAATTTACATAACATTTAAAACTTATGTGGATAACATTTAAGACTTGCGTGGATAACATTTAAGACTTGCATGGATAACATGTAAAACTTACGCAGATGGTGTTGATGTAAAAACTTGATAATGTTGCTGTAAGGCATCCTCTGTCAATCCATGTTCCTGTAAAAAAAAAAAATAAAAGATCAAAATAGGGTACTAACTTTCAAATCATTATTTGTTATAAACATCAGAATATACTCCTCCAAAAACATTTGTTGTTGCTGTTGATATTCAATACAATTTATATCTCCATGACCAAGTATTGAGGTATATAGGATCATGACTGGCCGGGTGGTTAAGGTTGTACACTTCTGATCACAAGTCTACCATAACTGAAGTGGGTTTCAGCCCCTGATAACCACCTATTGTCAAAGTTTTCAGGAACCTACTCAAGGCAAAAGTTTTCAACGGCCAGTTTGTTGATGGTTTCCTTCCTAATTAAGTGTGGTTGTCATGATATATATGTAGTTGAATTACAGATTTTGATGGTATATGTCAATTATTTTAATAATAAGTTCAACAGTAATGGTCGACAATATAATCAACTACAACGGTACAAATATTCCCCCTCCTAAATCTCAAAAAAACAACAAAAAAAATACAAAACACCAAATATATAAAAACAAGATAACAATATTTATAGGTATGGTTCTACCTGTTAATACAACCAAATATCTGAAAAGGTTGGGTTCAATTGAAAAACACCAAATAAATAATTAAATAAATTAAGTCAAATGATCAATTTATATTAAAACCCATTGCATTGATGAACCTAATAAATGTTTTATAATTTCAATGTCCACAAGATATAATTCTTTTCTGCTGATATTTATTAATTTAAAATTTTTATACATTTTGTAGTTGTTGGTAGGAGGAATCATGTTTTATTTACGTTATTTGTGTTTGCATATAGTGGTGTCCAACACATATTGTGTTGTGTTTTTCTTCGCATTGTGTGCCCTGTGTTGCCAGTTTCTCTGGATTGTCATTTTGATTGCCCCTTCGGTATTCTCTAATGTTATTTTAACTTGCATTTGAAGGTAAATATATATATTTAGAACTTATAGAAACAGATCAGAGACCTTGAGTGCACTCACGTCTATTGGAAGATGTTGTAAGAAGGAACCAGTCGAGGCAGCGGCTTGTGTGCCGTACGGGAGCTGATAAGCGGCATTTCCAGCAAGATACTGTAAATAAGAAAAAATAAGAAAGTTATAGTAATATTTATAAAAATCTCCTTAATTTATATAACAGCAAATTTCAATGTAGAATAAAATATGTCAAGAAAATAGAGATCTCAAATTTTATTATATTTAAAATATTTAAATAAAAATATGAAAATGACCACTTTATCATTGTAATGCATCAAATCCTTTTCAATCTCCTCTACTGAACACACACACATTTATTTATCATGCTTGCAAGCCACATATGGTAGCAAAATGAAAGTAGATAAAAAAAAAAAATGGAAACCACCTCAAACTTTTACAATATAAACATCAATTCTACATGCTAAGATCGTATGCAATATCATAATATATGATTTAATATAATACATTATAATACATAGTAAAACACTTGATTATGTTTATATATATTATATATATGGTTACAAAATCTAAGTCTAGCAGTACAGGCAGTACTTTGAAATAAAATATTATTTGTAGTAAAACTCAAAAAATAGAAAGATGTCAAATTCTTTAATGGGATAGCTTCCCAATTTTTTTGGTTTGTTTTCTATGAAATAGCAAACAAACAATAAATATATTTGTTTAAATCAAAGCACTGACAGCACTGCTGGTAGACATTGATAATATTTCTGCTGACTAAGGAGATGGTGTTCACAGAAGAAGATGTTTTTTCTGACAAAGGGAAAGGTTTTTGTAATCAGATAATTTACATATTTCAAAATAGCATAAAAATATGACTGCAAATTTGCAGCCGTATAAAAATTGTCAACAATTGACATATTTATCAATTACTGGTACATCTTCTTCAATGTGCGTCAAGAGTATGATACAATGTTAAAATAGGAAATTGTTATCCAACTATTTATAGAACAGAAAATATGTTTCATTCCACAATCTTATAATATAATAATCGAAAATATATGAAGCAGAGATATTTTTTTTGGTGAAATTGTGAAATTCACATATTTTCAAAGTTTGTGTCAAACTGGATAATTTTCTTTTTACAATATATTATTATATTAAAATAAATTTCTTTTGCAATTAATTCATTGTATAAATCCCCCAAAATTGTTTTTACATTTGCACATTTCATATTTTCAAAATGAAAAAAAAAAAGAGAAAAAAGAAAAGAAAATATGTAATTGACTTATTTAATAAATCATTAAATTTTCTTTTTAAAATTTTCAATGAAAAAAAAATTCTTTAAAAATGAAAAAGATTGACAATTTGACACAAATGACAGATGTACAATATATATGTATATAAAATGTGAAGTAAAATATACAAAAAATTACAGAGTGAACAATAACTTGTTTTACAGTGCTGGGAAAAAGCATTAGTGGTATAATACTGTGATACACACAAGGCTTGAAATCAACATCATAGCAATGGTAGTTTACATCTAATAGCATGAATACTTTAGAGGAGTTAGCTTTCATTTGCCAGTGCTTTTAATTGTCAATTTAAAGTTGTTTTTTTGAGCTTTTGAAAAAAAATCAACAAATTGATAAATATTTGAAATTTTTGCAAATTGCTCCAAAAATCAAGATTTTTTTTCCAACATGGTTTTTCAGTATGAAAGTTCTACGCGATGATTTCAATTCGTAAATACTTTGAAGTTTGAAAGGAAATCAACAAATATTATAAATTTTTAAATTTTTATACAAATTGCTTCAAAAATCAATATTTCTTTTCCCGTCTTGGTTTTTTCAACATAAAAATTCTACGAGATGATTTCAAATAATAAATACTATATATCTTTTATCATTAAAACAAGGATCTACTAAAGCAGTGCAAGTAAAAGCTCAATCCATGCTTACAAACGTAAATAAAAAAAACCCCATCAGTATATATACATTACTGCAATGAATATATTTTACAAAGCATAGAGTACATTGTTCAACTGATATATGTATATATATGAATATATATGGAATAAAACCAACACCAATCTTTTATTTACCAAGGAAATCTCTGTC
>JYMV01021164.1_pt1 | contig 11466 bp, 10 predicted proteins | sample 338911 | NCBI WGS metagenome assembly JYMV01 (sample SAMN03354496, study PRJNA234377) | hydrothermal vent metagenome | biome: Deep sea; feature: Hydrothermal plumes at the Eastern Lau Spreading Center, Western Pacific Ocean; material: Seawater | place: Tonga | collected 2009 | depth 2000 m m
CCGTCGGACCATATGCGGTCATCGCCGCTCTGCGCAGTGAGAATCAGTGGACGCAATGGGGTGGTAAGTCCGGAAGAGAGACTCTCAATCATTGGAGTCGCGACAAACTGCTGGCAACTTTCAACCTGAAGAAACCCAAGTGGGAGGAGAAACTCATCATCAGGGGGAGAAAACTATTCGCCGACGCACTCACCGACTTGGCAGGAGAACAGAAAAAAGTGCCCGATTTTCAATGGGAGAGAAATTAGATGGCCAAGGAAATCCGAGTGCGCGCTCCGGTCAGGGTTGACCTTGCAGGGGGGTGGAGCGACTGCGCTCCATTCACCCACGACCACGGTGGCGAGGTCGTCAATTTCGCCATAGACCAATATATCGAGGCGGTGATGCGCATCGACGATGACGGGAAATTATCGGTCGAGTACCATTCTGACTGCCCGACCTCGAGTGGACTCGGCACCAGCGGAGCGCTCAATGTAGCATTTCTCGCCGCTATCAGCGGCGACGGCCGCAGCCCGACCGAAATCGCCGAACTGGCATTCCAATTCGAGGTCTTGCTCGGCAATCGTGGTGGCCGCCAAGACCAGTGGGCGGCGGCTGGCGGCGGCTTCCAACACCTGATGTTCCATCGCGAAAATGTCGAAATCATGCCATTCGAGCCGATGCCGTCGGCAACCCGTTGGTTACAGCGTCATCTGGTGCTCGCCTACACCAACATCACGCATACCAGTGGCGAGATCCACAACGGTATCTGGCAACGCTATGATGATGGCGATGAAACGGTGCACTCGGCGATCATGACCCTGAGAGAAATGGCTCGCAAAGTAGCCACCTCCTTGAGTTCAGACCGCCGCGACATCTTCATCGATGCAATCCGCGCCGTCAGCGCGGCGATAGATGATATGAGCCCGGAACTGAATCAAGCATACCGACCGCTGGTCGATGACCTGATGGAATCCAAGACTGCTCTGGCCTGGAAGGGAATGGGCGCCGCCGCCGGCGGCACAGTTGCCATCTTCGCCAACCACGGCAAGGTCGAGGAGGTGAAGACCGCCTGCACACAGGCCGGTTGGGAAATCATCGATTGGAATTATGATAACGAGGGCTTACAACGTCAGGTCATCGAGACATAGTCGATTGCCGGACGCAGAAGTCTGAGCAGGGTGCAGAACCACTCGCTGACCTCATCTGCACCGAATTCAGAAGGACAACGGCCGATGACCAGTGGCCATAATTCACAACCGGAACCGCCCACAGGGGTTATTAGCTCAGCGAACTCCAAATCCACATCGCCACGACTTGCGGCGTTCGCGATATTTGTCAGTATTCCTGTTTTTGAGAATAAGTGTTGGGTGCGTATGTGGTCAGCCCGGTTCGGCTCGGCTTCGTCTGGACGGTCGAGTTGACCGAGGGGGGCACGCTCAAACAGGAAAAAACCGTGTTTCCTGATGTTGTCGCCTCCAGGCAACCCCTTATCGATACCGATTGTCTCACCCACAATCTCCTCATCTCCACCGTTGTCAAGGCCACCCCAGCCGAGAAAGACCGTGAATAATGTGTTTCCAGGCGCCCGGATGTACCAACCGAGGCGGTCGGATTTATTGCCGAATTCAAGATGCCAGGTCCACCCCGGCAAAAGTGGTGATGAACGCTGTCGCCATAACCATAGGTCATCACGCCAAGGTGCCGGATTTCCCTGTGAAATCAGTGGTCTCGACAACAGACTTTCGAAGTATTCCGATTTGGCAAGTTTCTGGCTAATCCAATACCGTGGAAGGGTGGAAGAATGGACGTTTTCAGGTGGATTTGAAATCACCTCGGGCTTCTCTGTCAAGACGATAATGTGCCGAGTAAGTGGTTCTTCGGCCCCCGCTGCAATGGCCTTACTCGCCGCCATAACCTCGGGTTTCAAGCCCCCAGTGCCATCATTACTGATTATATCGGGGCGCGCTAATATCATCTCAATGCGATTATCATTAATAGTAATGCAATTCTCATATACACTGATTTCGACCTCTCCTTCGGGATCCATCAAATGCCCACCGTAAATGGGATGGTCATCGAAATCAATCTCCGACCAAAGCAGGGAAAACAGGTCATTTTCAAGGTCTGGCATCATATCACCGAGAGACTTCCATGGCGATAGGTGAAACCCTGACCATGTAAGGCGACATCACAGGGATAATCCGGCAGTCTCTCCCTCAATTCATCGACATAAATCTGCGGCTCGACGGTATTGTCCGGGTCCATCCCGTAATGCATCGGAATTGCCGCCTTTGGCTGAACCTTCTCGATCAGGTCGACCGCTTGAACATGGCTGAGATTATCGTTGCCGTTGATGCATAATAATGCCACGTCGAGTCCACCGCCGAGCGCTTCACCAGCTTTCTCTATCGCCGTGTGCCAACCCGGCCACGGCTGGCCATCCCCCATATGATACAAGGTCACGCCATCACAATTCATCACATAGCCGACATACCACGAGTCGCCATCCTCATCGAAATCCAATTCCATATGGGCGGCGGGTATCGCCTTGAAGGTCAATTGGCCAACTGATTGGGTGCGATGGCCATTGGTGGGAATAATCCTCTCTGCAGAAATCCCCCATCCAACCAGCAGGTCGAGGGAGCGAGAGGGAACGATGAACTTGGTTTCGGGAAAGGCCTCGGCAATCAGTGGTAAGGAAATCGGGCACAGATGGTCGTCGTGCCAGTGGGTGCAGAAGACGTAATCAGGGACCGGAAATTCTTCCGGTCGGAGTGGATATTCACCGAGCAGTTTCCCCCACACATCTCCGGCGAAAAGGTCGCGCCACCACGGGTCGATAACCACTGTACAGGAGTTGAATTTCACCAACCACGAGGCTTGGGTCAGCCACCATAGAGCAACCTCGCCAACACCAACTTCCTGCGATTCCATCTCATGCCTTAATTCGTCATCTCGCTTCACCGGTTGAGTACGTTGCTCAGGCACCACCCATCCGCTCATGACCTCGGCATCACCAACTTCGCCATAGCGATTCCCCGAGGCTGAACACATAATCCACTTCGCCCCTAAGGGGGGCGAAGTCATCGGGGCAAGTCTAAGTCACCCTGCCACCACCACCGCCCATGCAGCGTAGGTCATGTCTGGTCCTGCTGATTGCATTAATGTTGGCTCAAATCACCTTTTCCGGCGCTATGGCAGCGCCCGCAGACGCACCTCAATCCGAGACTGGAATGGCGATTGAGGAGGAACCCCCCGATTGGCCGGTGGGTAGTTCAGCCTACGACAACATGGTTTCGATGGCAAATTTCGGCTATCGTCAAATCGACACCAATGAAAATTTCGCCGCCCGTGACTGGATTGCCGATGAATTGGAGGGGATGGGATATGAGGTCGAACGTCAACCATTCGCCACGGAGGAATGTGATAATTGCGAGAATATCGTCGTTACCATCAATGGAACTCTGGAAGATAATTGGATGGTGATTGGCGCTCACCACGACGCAATCTGTTATTCGCCACCACCGCTATCCGGCCTGACTTATCAGGGCTGCTCCAGTTCAGGCGCCTATGATGACGGTACTGGAAGTGGCTCACTGCTGGAGTTGGCGCGGGCTTTCTCACAATGGAACGAAACCCCCTTACACACCTGGAAACTGGGATGGTGGGATTACGAGGAATGGCAGGGCTCATCCTCCTCGGAAGGGGGTGGAAAGGGCAGCCTGTACTTCGTTTCACAGCAGATTCCCGAAGAGGTAAATGTAACCTATGTCAATCTCGACATGTTCGCCCTCAATTGGCCGGTGCCGACCCTGGCACTGAGTCAGGCTACGGGCTGTTCCGAAGATTATTGGACACTGTACGAGTTCACCTCCCCGGTCAGCGATTGGTCGTATTACGAGGGCGAGGGCCTGGAGGTGACCGAGCAGATGCAAGCCGATGCCGAATGGCTGCAGAACACTCTGACCGACATCAATAGCGACCTTTCACATCCCACTGAATGGGTACGGGTCATCGACGATACCAAGGGTAATTCCGACCATTACAACTTCATCATGGCCGGCCATAGCGCCACCTGGATTCGTGGTCAGCATCAGAATATCATCGAGGAGGGAGATACCTGTGAGCAGACTCCGAAGCACGCACAGAGCGATTCAGTAACGACCCTGAACAATCTGGCCGGAGGCCGCCAGAATGTCGAGGATGGATTGCAGACCGGGCTCGACATCGTCGCCACCTTGGCGTGGTGGGATTGGAATGCCAACCTGACTGAGGAAGATGATGGAGTGGATGATAATAAGGCGATGTCGGTCGGCAGTACGCGAATCTCCGGCTTCCTCTTCGCCCCGTGGTTCATCGCCCTGATGGTCGGACTGGTCTACGTCTCGATTCGTCAAAACTGGTTCAAACCGCTCAGTGACCAAGAGCGCGAAGCCGCCATCGCCGCCGCAGCAGGCGCTGCCACCACCACAACCACCACCAAGGGTACTGGCTCTGGCGTGGGAGTAAAGCCCAGAGAAACCGGTGATACTCTAGTAGAGAGTTATCGACTACGAGTTCTCACTCTATGTGCCCTTTACGTGGCTCAAGGAATGCCGTGGGGATTCATCACCATCACCTTCGTCACTTTCCTAGCCGCCAAGGGCGTCAGCGCCGGAATGCTGGCGGCGATTCTGTTCTGGGGTACATTACCTTGGACCTGTAAATTCCTCTGGGGGCCGGTCATCGACCGCTACCAGATTCCGAAACTTGGGCGGCGTCGCCCTTGGATTCTCGTGGCCGAGACCGGGATGATAATCACCCTCTCAACCATTCTTCTAATTGCCGACCCGGCAAATAACATCGTCGCCCTTTCGGCAATCTTCTTCGTTTACAACATCTTCACCTCCTTGCAGGATGTCAGCACCGACGCACTGGCGGTCGATGTACTCAAGGATGATGAATTCGAGAAGGTCAACTCCTACATGTTCAGCGCCAAGATATTCGGCGGAATGATTGGCGGTGCCGGTCTGGGTTCAGTGATCGGCACAATTGGAATCCGTGGTGCTGTGTTGTTGCAGATTCCGATATTAGCGCTGATAATGATGGTGCCACTGTTGATGCGAGAACGCCCTGGGGATATTCGCTTCCCGTGGCGAACAGGTGAATCGGCAAAAGTTGGTTCTACCACTACCACCCAGGATGGGGATGACACCGGCTCAGAAGGGGTGAGCGAAGAGGGTCAGAAGCGGGACTTCAAGGACATCTTCGACAAACTCAAGCGGGTATTCTCCCTCAAGTCAGCCAGACTGGGACTGCTCATCAGTTTCGTCGCCTTCTTCGCACACTTCCTGATTCCGGTCCTACCCTTGCTCTTCATTCAGGAGTTGGGCTGGTCACAGGAGAAGTTCAATGCCACAAAAGGTGGACTGATGTTGATAATCGGCTTCTTCGGCTATATGGTCGGCGGCCAGTTGGGCAAACGATTCGGCGGCCGGAAGGTGGCGATATTCTCGGTCTTGCTGGGGGCGATCATCACCGCCAGTTGGGGGGCAATGGCTCCGTGGTGGGATAATTCAAGCGTGATGATAGGCATCTGGGCACTGCGCACATTCGTACTCTATGTGGCAGCGATAAACCTCTATTCGGTGATGATGAAGATCACCTGGAAGGAGGTCGGTGGCACCCAATATACCACCTACATGGCACTAATGAATCTCTCCGCCGTGGTCGGCTATGCACTTACTGAAACCTTGGCTGGGCAATTCGATTTCGTCACCCTGTTCTATATCGCCGGCCTGCTCGAGACGATAGTCATCTTCGCGCTGTTCTTCATCGATACCGAAGAGACGCAGAGAGTCCTCGGCGGGGATGATGCCGGCGGGGGGCTGGATGGTCGAAGTGGCAATGACCGAGGGAAGGACAAGAAATCCCGCACCGACAAGTCTGGCCGCCTTGCCGGGAAGAATCGAAAAAATCAACCCATTCAAGCAGAACTTATTGAGGGATGAGCTACGTCGAAGGAATGAGGAAACAGCATGGGAATCATCGAAGAGACAGCGGCGACAGCCGAAACCGATTTCCTGCTCTACACCACGACATTCTGCCCCTATTGTGTTGCGGCAAAGCGCCTTCTGAAAGATAGGGGGTTAACCTATCAGGAAATTAATTTTGATGAAGACCACAGTACCCGCATGGCAGTGGTTGATGCGACCGGGCACCGCACCGTGCCCATCATCATCGATATCCGGGGCGAGGCACCGGTTTTCGTCGGCGGGTTCAACGAAACCCAGTCCTACCTCAGATAGGTACAACGGTTCACAATGTCCACGAGGATTGCAGTCCACCGGCAATCTTGAGGTGGATATAGGAAGAACCACCATTGAGGGAGGCGGTCACCGAGTATTCCCCGCTATTGGCCGGAATGGTCCCCAGTGAGCCCTTCTCAGTAGATGACGGCCCCCAAGCCCGAGCCAGTGGAGTGACCCCCGAGTGGTCTTTGACCGTGAGTGAGCCTTGACTTGCGCCGCCATTTATCTCGACATCGAGATACCACACCAGCATATCGAAATCGGCGCCACTGGGATGACCGCTGTCGAAGAATGAGTCGTAAGCCTCGCCATCCAATCCGTCGTAGCGCACATCGAACAGGTCGGTCGCCCGGATGAACCAGACATCGCCCTCGTGATGCGAACCGAAACCGTTCATCTGCATCTGCAGTCTGTATTCGCCATCAGCATCGAGATAGGTGAAAGAGGTGAAGAAAGCGGCATCCCTGGAGAAGGTGTAGATTATCTCACCCCCATCTCCGGTACAGACGACGGTCGCCTCTCGGCCGACGGTCGAGACCACCTCGGCATTCCAGGACGCGCCGAACAGGGTGAACTCCCAAGTCTTGCCGGTGGTCAGGGGAAAGGAGAACACCGGCTGAGGAATGCCGTTTTCATAGGCTGAGAGATTATCCCAGGTCATTCGTCCCAAAAATGGGTTGTGATTGACCACCGCATGACGTTGTGCTTCCTTCAGGTTGGAGATACCCAGCATCCACGCCGATTCATCGGTATTGTTCTCGGCCACCACCAATCTTGCCGAATCCTCGCCGAACTCGGGGGTGATGAAGGTGTACAACCACCATTGGCCGACCTCCCACTGCGGAGATTCGATTGGCCCATCATCATCGTATCCGTCATCACCACTGCCGGTGGTCAGGCAACCGGCCAGCGACGAGGACAATAACAGTACCACCAATAGGGGTGTGGCCAATCTCGGTATGCCCATCGGCGGCTTGGCCAACTTCGGCGCGCAAACGCACCCGGCCGGGTTGGGCATGGTTACTCCTCCCTAAACTCACGTTTGAGTCTAATGGAGGTATAGTGTAATCGAAAATCCGGGTCAGAGGTTCCAACCAATAGACTGGGCCGGGTTCAGAGGATTCCGGTCAGGGTAAGGCTGGGAGCGATTACCACGGCAACGATCGACATCAACTTGATGAGAATGTTCAGCGATGGACCGCTGGTATCCTTGAAAGGGTCACCGATGGTATCGCCGATAATTGCGGCGTCGTGGGTCGCATCGCCCTTCTTTGCGCCTTCGATATGTCCTTGCTCGATAGCTTTCTTGGCATTATCCCAGGCACCACCGGCGTTAGCCATGAACAGGGCCATCAGTACACCGGTGACCAAGGCGCCTGCGAGCAGACCACCCAGTGCTGAAGCACCGAGAGTGAAACCGACGATGACCGGCGCGGAAATCGCAACCACACCGGGCATTATCATCTCCCTTAGAGCCGCTTGGGTCGAGATTTCAACACAGCGCTGGCTGTCCGGTTTGACTCCTTCCCTACCTTCTAGTAGGCCATCAATCTCCCGGAACTGACGACGAATCTCAACCACCATCTCGCCAGCCGCCTTGCCGACGCTGGTCATGGTCATAGCCGCTACCACGAAGGGTAGCGAACCACCGATGAGCAGGCCGATGACGACCATAGGGTCGTCGAGGGAGAGGGACAGGGTCTCGCCAACTCCGAGATTGGCTTCGACGGCGATTTTGAAGGCCGCGAAAAGAGCCAGTGCGGTCAATGCCGCACTGCCGATTGCGAATCCCTTACCGATAGCCGCGGTGGTATTTCCTATGGTATCCAAGCCATCGGTAATCTCTCGGACTTCCGGTCCTAATTCACACATCTCTGCGATTCCACCGGCGTTATCGGCGACCGGGCCGTAAGCGTCGACGGTCATGGTCACGCCGACTGTCGCCAGCATTCCCATAGCCGCCATGGCGATACCGTACAATCCGTAGGCGGTCTCGGTTCGCCCATTCATCATGAATTCATTAGCACAGTAAATGCCGACGGAGATCAGGATGATTGGTAGGAAGGTCGACTTCATGCCGACCGACAGGCCGGCGATGGCATTGGTTGCCGGGCCGGTCTTCGACATCTCGCCGATGTGAGGAATGGCCTTCGGCTTAATTCCCATAACCGGCTCAATACCGGTATAGTACTCGGTCACTAGACCGATGAGGATGCCGACGATGCTACCGACGATGACCGCCATCATCGGGTCGGTTCCGGTCTCCAGTCCGGCATAGCCGATTCCGAACCAGCCGCCGAGCCAGAACAGCCCGGCACCGATGAAGGTGGTGTTGCGCAGCGCCGCTCCGGGGTCGCCGCCCTTGAGAAGGTGGATGCTGAATACCCCGATGATGCTGGCACCATAGCCGACCAGAGCGAGGAAGATGGGCAGGATGACCCAGTCTGCATTGTTGCCGCCGCCCATTCCGCTGGACTCGGCGATTACCATCGCGGCGATTATCGAACCAACGAAGGATTCGAAGATGTCGGCACCCATTCCGGCGACATCACCGACGTTATCACCGACGTTATCGGCGATGACGCCGGGGTTACGGGGGTCGTCCTCGGGGATTCCGGCCTCGATTTTTCCGACCAGGTCGGCGCCGATGTCAGCGGCCTTGGTGTAGATTCCACCGCCGACTCGGGCGAATAGGGCAATCGAAGATGCGCCCATTCCGAAACCGGCGATATTCTGCACTGCAGAACCGGTTCCCAGCCACATCGCCATCAAGGAGATGCCGAGCAAGCCGAGCCCACCGACCGACAAGCCCATCACTGCGCCGCCATTATAGGAGACTTCGAGAGCCTTGGCCTGACCGCTTTCTGCCGCGGCCATGGCGGTTCGGCCATTGGCCGAGGTGGCGGCGCGCATGCCGCTGAAGCCTGCGATGACGCTGGCGGTTGCACCGGCGAGGAAGGCCAACGCGGTCTGCTGACCGTTATTCCACAATAACAGAGCGGCTACGACGACGATGAAGACGCTGAGATAGCGATATTCGGCCTTCAGGAAAGCCATTGCACCGTCTTGAATCTGTTGGGTGATATCGGCGACTTTCGGGTTGCTGATTTTGATCTTGCTGACCTGCTTAAACAGCATGAAAGCAATCAGTAGTCCGATGGCTGCAACGCCTACGCTAATTAATGGAATGTTCTCAATCATGGTATCACCTATTGGCCCGCCGACCTATGTTCTCCATATAAGGTCAAGGGGATAGGAAGGCCGATTTTCTTCACGATTCATGCGATTTCTTTATTCTCGAAAGCACTACTGAGGCAAAGTTCGCCAATACCTGAACCCCGTCGTGCTCACCATAGACGGAATTGCTCTCCTCCAATGTGAGATATCCAGCCTCGAGCGAGCGTTGAATCATCTCTGGATAGGCCTCTGGGTGAAATTGCACACCGTAGGCGTTCAGCATTTGCTTTCCACGGCATACCCGTACCGCGGCATAGGGTGTGTGTTGGCAGCGGGCGAGGGTGATGAAATCATCGCCAACCACGACCACATGGTCCTGATGGGTGAACAGACCTCGCAGATTCTCGATTCCGGCGAATAAGGGGTCGATTCCCCCGAAGCCGGTCTTTTCCATTTCGCAGACCATATCCGAACTGGCGTCGGAACGCTCAACCTCCCCCCCCATAGCCTGGCACAGCAATTGATGGCCGAAGCAAACCCCCAAGGTAGGAATATCGGCCTCAACCGCACAACGCATCAATTCCGCACTGGGCACCATCCAATCCTCCCATTGTGAGACATTGCGTCTGCTGCCGGTGCAATAGAGCGCCTGTAGACCTGCCTGTTGCAACCATCCAGCGATATCCTCGCTGGCCGGACAGGCCATCCGCCTCAGGTGAATGGTACCACCACCACCCTCGCTGGCGGGAAGCAAACTCATCAGGCTGGCAAAATCGAAATCTCCTTCCCAATGGGGTACGTCTTCGACTCCCAACATCTGTGGCACAACTCCACCGACCGCACCGTCCTGCATCTGTGGGGTGAGCAACCAGACCTCGACCTCACCGTGCTCGGAAAGCGGGCTGATCATCTGTAGATTGCCCTCATGGCCGAAGGTCGTGCGCTCGACCAACAAATCGAGAAGGGCAACCCGAAGCATGGAAATCACGCGTTGCTCGGTGCAGAATCACTTCAATCTAACGCACCGAAGACCACGAAAGCGAAGGCAACTATGGCGAAGGCCGCTAGGTAATGTTACAACCCTCGGCCTTCGGGTATTATGGTAGGCCTGAGATGACGGTGCATCTACGCGTTTCCCAATAGACTCGGGCTCCTCCAACCCACACGAGTGTTCATAGGTGGAGGACTTCACGAACTTCACGAGGGAGGTGAGCAGATGGCCATCAGCAAGGAGAAAATAATCGCCGAGGTCGGCCCGGTCGCCGAGATTCTCAAAGCCCACGATGGTATCGTAAACGTCATCGATACCACCGATGGAATCATCATGATAAGCCTTGAAGGCGGCTGTGTCGGATGCTCGTCGACTCCGATGACGGCGATGCAGATGTATTACCATCTGATGCAACTAGAGGAGGTGAATGACGTGGTCTTCGTCAACGGCGAACTACCTGAGTTCATGCGCCAATTCATCGACCAGAAGATAGCTGACGAAGCAGAAGAAGCAACCGCAGCCGCCGGCTGAGCGGTAACCATAACCGTTCCGTATCCTTCCCTTGGGTTTGGTGGTAGGGGGGTTGCTGGCTATTCCTCTTCGCGAATCATCTTCATTATCTGATGCGGATTCATTCCCTGTGACAGGTCGATTCCGCGAATATTGAGGCCGGCACCTAACCCGATAATTACACAGGCGAAGGCGAGCACCGGCGGCAATGCGCTTGAACCATAGAATTCACCACCGACAATGGACAGCCATCCGAGCAGTCCTGCGGCGGTGAAGCAAACCACAGAAAGCAGGCGCTGTACAAGTTGTTCAGCCTTTTCTGAGCGTGAAAATATGGCGATGAAGACGAAGAATAACAGGGCGATTCCACAGGTTGTACGCGCCAGTGATTCGACCAATGCGACCTCGACCATACACCGGCTAGGCTCGTCGGCTTCTTGAACCTCGCCTCACTGGCTGTGTCGGGGCGATGCGATGGCTGGTGGAGGAAGTTGGAAATTACCTGAGCCGCGCCGC
>JYMV01019267.1_pt1 | contig 11465 bp, 9 predicted proteins | sample 338911 | NCBI WGS metagenome assembly JYMV01 (sample SAMN03354496, study PRJNA234377) | hydrothermal vent metagenome | biome: Deep sea; feature: Hydrothermal plumes at the Eastern Lau Spreading Center, Western Pacific Ocean; material: Seawater | place: Tonga | collected 2009 | depth 2000 m m
CCAACAACCGTTTCTCCAGAAACTACTGTCAAAACTGCCTGAGGATTGAGATTATCCCCAATTGCTTCTTCTGAACCTAACCCTAGACAACCTGAGAATAGTAACAAGCCTATAATGGCCAACGAACCAGATTTGCGCAATTTTTCTTTCATTGTTTCACCGTTATTGTGAATTGAGAACCTGATGAGCAGCCGGGAGGAACTGCTACATTAACTACTTGCCCATTTGGCATTGTAACTGTCAAAACCTGACCGGAAACAACACCAAGTGGCACTGTAACAGTCATTGTTGATGGAGCTCCAACTGGTTGAGGAACAGGTTGAGGAACAGGTTGAGGAACAGGTTGTGGAGGTGAAGATGCGGGTGCCGGTTGTGGAATCGCTGCGGTACTGGGAGGAAACTGGGATTGCGGTGGTGTCATCGGCGCTGCTGGAGCCACAGGGGGTGCTTGAGGGAAACCCCAATCATCATCCGGTGCCATAACCGTAGGTCTACCAACCCAGATAAACCTCCATAGAACACTATGCCCAAACCTGCAACTAATAGAGTGATGAAGATATACTCATTAACGGTTGAATATCTGGAACTTATGGCATCTGGACTGAGGCCATTCTCCTGATAATTTGCATCGGGAGTATGATGACCATTACTATCCTTTACAACCTCAAATGTGATAATTACCTGATTGCCAACCCCATAATCTTCCATTAGATCTGAGCCGAAACGGAAAGGAGGATCGCTTGGCGATTTTCCAATCGTATCTAGCCAAATCTGGGTCTGGCCATCACTAAATTCCATTCGGGCTATGGTGTCTATTATGGTCACAGTGTCTCCAACCTCATAATCTTGGTATTTCTCGAGACCCGAAGATGTATCAATCTGATTAACGAAATCCTGACCATTTGTCGCCATGAAATTCGGGAAAATAACAGTCAGACCAATAACGCCAACAATTGCCAGAACGACACCTATGACAACAATAATTGGAATGCGCACTCGGAGATATTATTAAGTATTGATTTAAGACTTACCTATAATGTCGGAATTGGTTTATAACTCTCCAGTTGGTCCTTTGATAATCTCAATTCATAACCAGAAAGTTGTCGGAATAAAATGGGAAACCGTAGCTTCTCCAAAGAAGGGAGCCGATAAGTTTCAACTTGATTCATTTGCAGATGAAACCATCAAACAATTGGATAACTATTTCTCAGGTAAAACCAACTCTCTGGGAATCAAAGTCCAGATGCAGGGCACCCAATTTCAGAAAAACGTATGGAGGAGTCTAATGAGAATACCTCTAGGTGAGACAAGGACTTACTCAGATATCGCTTTCGAGATTGGAAGACCCAAAGCATACCGGGCAGTGGGAAGTGCATGTGCAAGAAATAAAATACCTGTAATCATCCCCTGTCACCGTGTAGTAGGCAAGACCAATGTCACTGGCTGGTCTGGTAATCCCGGAGCCAAGGAATGGCTACTGGATCACGAAAAGAAAAATTCAGTTAGAGAATAACTTCTTTCGGAAGGCTGTAACACCAACAACAGACAGGATTAGAGTTCCAACCACAACAAAAATCGCAAGCATCCGATCGTTCTTCATTTCTGCCGATTCACCATAAGCATAGAATTCTGAATGGTCAGCAATGGAATGGGTTCCATTTCCACCAGCGGACCTCACTAATAGGACATGGTCACCAGTAAATGCCAATTCCTCAGAATCAAGTGAAATGACCCAATTAAGGTATATGGATGCATTAGAACCGCTCTCGTATTGAACTTCTTTCCATGACTTACCATCCAAACTGTATTCCACTTTCTCAACAGAATCGGTTCTGGCCCAAGAGATTCCACTAAATGTTGTAAACTCAGTGCCACTTACTTGATTAGTGATATAGGTCTGTAAGTCTACGTTAAGATTCTCAGTGTCAGTATTCGCAAGCGCGGCTTTTACGGCTGCATGGGCATCAACCATACCCCACCCAAAATGGCGATTCCAGTAGGGATCCAGATCTGGCTCCGTTGCCCATGGTCCATCCTCTACACCTTCTCCATCTGCAGAGGAAAGTGTTTCCTTTCTTTCTGCGGTTAGGCGGAGTATCTCCCGAACCTCAAGTGGATTCAAATCTGGATTGGCCTCTAGTACCAATGCAATTATTCCTGAAATTGAAGGGGTTGCGTAGGACGTTCCACTACCTCGGCCACTATATCCATTATCTGAGGCATCCTGACCAGGGATCCTATTGTAGCAACTTCCACTAGCATAGCAGGCCTCTGCCTGGACTATATTTGTTCCTGGTGCTGAGATATCCGGTTTCATCTCATCGTAAGGGTTGCCATCATTGTTGTCCTTGCGAGGGCCACGACTGGAATATGAAGCAATACCATCATCAACACGATCTATTGTATTCTTGTCATCAAGTGCTCCGACCGTAATCGAAAGACTGGATGCACCCATCCCAGACAATCCATCATTATCAGACCCACTGTTTCCTGCAGCCACTGAAACAGCAATGCCTGCCAAAGTGGCCTCATCCAATATTCTTGAGAACATGTCTGTTCCATCTGAACCACCATCCTCATGCGAGGTGATTCCCCAGGATAAAGAAATTACATCTATACCATAACTCTCGTTTTCTGCTCCGGGCCATGCTGTATCTTTGTTATCAATTACCCACTGAATGCCATTCATAGCAGATTCGTAAAATTCTTGCTCAAGTATGTAATTCTCAAAAGGTCCAGCCCCGAATGCAGTTCCGATTCTGACATCAACTAGCTTGGCATCCGGTGCAGCTCCAGTGAAATTGGTTTTCTCACCACCGGACAGAAGGCCTGTACTCGTAGCCATGCCTGAACACGCAGTTCCATGCTGATTCTGATCATCCGGATCAAAACTTCCGTCATCCTCCTGAAGAGATGCCAAACAAAGTGGATCATCAGTACAGACTGCATCAAAACCTGCAACAAATTTGCCTTCAAGTCCCGGATGTTCATTGTCAATTCCAGTATCAACAATAGCAATATTGACTCCTTTACCCGTAAATCCGAGATCCCAGGCTCCTTCTGGATAAACTGAGGAATTACTGGCCTTGACAGCAGGTGTTTGGACGTCACCATAGAACACCACGCTTCCATAAGGTTCAATCATTACTACACCTGAAAGCTGAGAAATCTGTGGGTACAAATCTGGTTCAACAAAGCCCAGAAGAAGGGCATTTACCGAAGTCAGATGATATCTGACTTCCAAGCCTAAGTCGACCAGAGCTTGCAGATCTTCATCAGTTGGTTGCGAAACGAAAGATACGCCAACCTGATATTCGTCTTCAAGAGGCTCGAGCCAATCTACTATCCCATTACGGTTCAAATCTCGAATTGTCGTTTCCCACCATGAGGATTCCCGCCATTCATTAGTCTTGACTTTGGGAATCTCAGAGAGATAAACTTCTGATCCAGGTTCCAAGTTAGAGCCAGATGTTGGAAGAGTTGAAAAGACAAAAAAGGCGACAATCATAACAACATTCAGTCTTCGCATCATTTCACGATAACATGCTCACCATAAAAGTTTTGAGGTCAGATTTTGGAACCAAAACCTCCACCACCGGGGGTGTTGATAATCACAGTCTCCCCAGACTCAATAATCCTCTCAACCTTACCTCCTAAATCAATCTCCTCACCTGATACTTTCCTAAGAAGATTGGAACCACAGGAAGCAGGTTCACCACCAGAAACACCATAAGGAGGAATTTTGCGCCTTTCCGAGACTATTGATACTTTTCTTGGTTCCAGAAAGTTAATCTCGCGTATGACTCCATCACCACCTTTGTTTTTTCCATCACCGCCTGAACCGTGACGAATTCTGAATGATTCAAGCCTGATCTCCCTAAACCGATGCTCAAGAATCTCCGGGTCTGTAGATCTCGTATTGGTCATATGAACTTGAACGGCCGAGGCACCGTCACTACCTTCAATTGCTCCTGATCCCCCAGCTATCGTTTCGTAATACTGATTCCCGGAGTCATCAGCGGAACCAAACACAAAATTGTTCATTGTCCCCTGTGAAGCAGCTGCAATCCCCAGAGCACCCAGCAAGACATCGGTAATGCGCTGTGAGGTCTCCACATTACCTCCGACCACGGCCGCGTTATCATCTGGGTTCAACAAGGAACCCTCTGGGATGATTACCTCAATTTGGTCCAGACATCCAGAATTAAGAGGGATATCCTTATTGATCAGAAGTCTAAAAACGTACAATACTGCTGCTTTAGTAACTGCGATTGGAGCATTCAGATTGTTCTTCATCTGAGGGCTGGTACCATTAAAATCAACTACTGCATGAGAAGAAGGGACTCTCTCTTCTCGCTTCATCACCTTGATATTTACCGCTATTTTTGCCCCATTATCCAGAAAATCCTCAAAACTACTTTCCTTGCTTCTCTCATCACCAAGATATTCTTCCAAAGCATCGCTCATCGCTTCTGCCGAGTTTTCCCGGATATATCCCATGTAAGCTTGAACTGTTGGTAGGCCATATTTTTCGATTAAACTATCTATCTCCAAAATACCTTTCCTGACCGCGGCAATCTGGGCATTGATGTCATGTTTTCTTTCTCCTATGTTTCTAGCTGGATTCTCAGAAGAAAGCATCAAATCCTCAAACTCCTTTTCCTTCAATATTCCATTCTCGACGATTAGGAAATTGTCTATTATGATTCCCTCCTCGTAAATCGAAGTTGAGAATGGGGGGATTGAGCCCGGTGTTATGCCCCCAATGTCTGCATGATGGCCTCTACTTGCTGCGTAGAATATTGGTTCTTGCGAACCTGAGAAAACTGGAGAGATAACCGTCAGATCGGGCAGGTGTGAGCCGCCCTTATGAGGATTATTAATCAGATAGAAATCGCCATCTTTCATTCGACCTTCATTAGAGGCAATAATCGATTTCACTGATTCGCCCATAGCACCCAGATGCACAGGGACATGAGGTGCATTGGCGACCAGATTACCTTCGTTGTCGAAAAGTGCGCAAGAAAAATCAAGTCTCTCCTTAATATTGATAGAATGGGCCGTGTTCTTCAGGATAAAACCCATTTGCTCAGCTATGCTCATGAATAGATTATTGAATATCTCCAAGGAGACAGGGTCCTTTTCTGTTGAAATCTGTGATTTGTGAAACGTCTTTTGATCAATGACAATATGTCCGAACCCATTGACACCTGCTGTAAATCCCGGTTCAATTACTATAGTTGAATTGAGGTCAGTTATCATCGCTGGTCCAGCCAATTCAAATCCTTCGGGCAAGGAATCCCTTGAATAGATGGGAGTGCTCATAAATTGATGATTGAAATATACCTCTGATTGACCAATCGTGGCTGGTGAGGATAAATCAGGATTGGGTTTCTGCTCTTCAATCTCCGTCCTGCTGCCGGAGACTTCAACTCGGATGTTGGCAATCTCTAACTCTCCAGAAGGTAAAAAACCAAATAAGTTTCTGTGCCTCTCTTCAAAGGATCCAACCATCTGGTCAAAATTGGAACATGGAATTGTAATGGTACTATCGGTGCCTACGACCCGTAAATCCATAAAATGCTCCTTGGCAATATTGTCTGATACACCAAGCTTCTGAATTTCCTCAATCAAGGGAGATTCCAATGACTGAATCCCAGACAAGGCTTCTACATGTGATTGTGAGTCAAATTTCTGTACCATGGATCTAAGACCATATCTAAATTGCTTAGAATTCGCAATTCCATAAGCCGAAAGAAGACTCGAAAGTGGGTGAATTACAATCTGCTTGATTCCAAGGATTCTGGCTATCCTGCAACAATGCTGGGGGGCTGCTCCTCCAAAGCATACAAGTGCATGATCCCTAACATCATAACCGCGAGAAACAGATATTTCCTTAATTGCCCCTGCCATTTTCTCGTTGGCTATATCTACAAAACCAAGGGCTAACTCTTCTGATGAGAAGGATGATAAGGTACTCTTATTGACCTCAGACCTCAAGTTTTCAAAATTATCTTTGGATTCGCTGGCATTCAATTTCTGATTCTGCTCTGGACCAAATACTTGAGGGAAAAAATCAGGATTTATTCGCCCGAGAATTAAATTGGCGTCTGTAAGCGTCAACTCCCCATCAAGACCATAACAAACCGGCCCTGGATTGGCTCCGGCTGACTCTGGTCCAACCTGTAGTTTTCGACCATCAAACCATAGTAAAGACCCGCCACCAGCAGCTACAGTTTTGATATCCAGACTAGAAGTTTGAAAATTTATTCCACCGGCCACTAGTCCAGTTACTCTGCTAAAACTACCATCATATCTGGAGACATCGGTTGATGTTCCTCCCATGTCAAAACCGATTATACAATCAAGATTATTTGCGTTTCCAACAGCCGCCGAACCTATCACTCCGCCTGCAGGTCCCGACATTATTGAATCTTTACCAGTTAATGACAGACTATCTGTCAATCCTCCTGAACTTTGCATAAACTCGATAGGTATGGCTCCCAGTTCACTCTGTAATGACGAGATATATTGGTTGAGAATGGGATATAGATAGGAGTCAACAACTGTTGTCTGGCCACGGCCAACAATCTTTATCAGGGGCATTATCCGACTTGAAATCGAAATATTCTCAAAACCTACCTCTTTAGCCAGGTCATAGCATCTTTCTTCATGCATTGGGTTTTTCCAGGAATGCATCAAAACAATTGCTACCGATCTAATACCTGAATCATACAAATCTTCCAGGACATTTTCAACGTGTTCCTCATCTAACTCTCGAACGATATTGCCCTCAGCGTCCAGACGCTCATGAATTTCAGAAACGGAATGGTATAACTGATCCGGTTTGGTTATGGAAAGATCAAAAAGTTCAGGGCGTGCCTGATTTCCTATTTCTAGAAGGTCACCAAAACCATGAGTAATCAATAACGCGGTCTTGGACCCTTTACGTTCAAGCAGGGCATTGGTCGCTACGGTTGTACCAATCCGTACTCGTTCTATCCTGTGCAGAGGTATTTTATCATCACCACGCACATTCAGAATCCGACGAATTCCTGCAACTACGGGATCCGAATATGCTGAAGAATCTGAAAGGATTTTAGAAGTATGAATCTTGTTTGAAGGGTCTATTCCTATAATATCTGTGAAAGTGCCGCCTCTATCTACTGCAAAGAACCATTGCTTCATACCTTTTTAGAGCAATAGGGACACATCGACCACTTTTGATCAACTGCTTTACCACAATTTGAACATTGCTTCATTTCACGTTCCTTGGTCTCGGGTGCCTCAGACCACAAGTCTGATGGAGGTGGAGGAGGCAAAGGTTCTGGCCAGACTGTGGCCACTCCTAAACTAATAAGTATACAAAGAACCGACACTGCCTGAACAATAGTTTGTTCCGTTAAATAAAGATTCAAAACTGCGAGAAGGCCTGCTAAAAAGAATGTTACTCTTAGCATCAATCTAATCAGAGTACATTGCTTCGATTTCTTTGGCCCAATTCTCGTTAATTTGTTTTCGGCGTATCTTTAGAGTTGGAGTGAGCTCGCCCTCATCTACATTCAGGTCCCGTGGAAGAATTGTGAACTTCTTAACTTGCTCAGGATTGCTGAATCTTTGGTTCAATTCCTGAACCTGAGCATCTAATTCAGCCTTTATTTCAGAACTTGCAGTATAGTCAGATAGTTTCGAGCCAAGAGATTCTAGTTTGGCAATCTGCTCGTTCGGGTCCTTAGGTACCTCAGTAGCTCCATCCAGACCATGCTTATCTCTAAGGATAGCCCCAACATCAAGTGTGAAAAGCGCACTACAGAATTTTCGATTATCACCCACAAGCATACATTGAGAAATAATAGGAATTGACTTCATTGTTTCCTCTATGACGAGAGGTGCTATGTTTTTTCCAGCTGAACTTACATATATTTCCTTCAAACGCCCTGTAACATAGACAAAACCATCTTCATCAACACGACCTAAATCACCAGATTTTAGCCAGTCTCCATCCATTGTTTCTGCTGTTGCTTCAGGATCTTTGTAATAACCCTTCATGACATGTCGACCTCTCCATCTCCCTTATCATTGGGCTTATCGATTCGAATCTCGCCAGCAAATGTCTTACCAACTGAACCAAACTTGTTCGATCCTTTGTGACCTATTGTCGCACCAGCTGTGGTTTCAGTCATACCATATCCTTCGAATAAGGGAATACCCAAGGAATGGAACAATTTGAGGATATCTGGATTGATCGGTGCTGCCCCAGTAATCGCATAGATACAATTTGACATGCCAATCTTCTGTTTTGCCTTCTTCTTGATAATACCCCCTAGAATTGGGACCTTGAGAAGTTTGACTTTTCCGCCTAAACCTGCAACTAGATTTGAATAAACCTTTTCATAAATTCTTGGAACACCTATGAAAAGGTGAGGTTGAACCTCTTTACAGTAATCAATTGCATGCAGAGGGTTGTCCACTACGTGCATATGAATTGCTTCTCTAATCCATACATGATTATCAAGTAATTGTCCAAATACATGAGCACATGGTAACCATGAAACATATTTATTTCCTTGTTCATAACTCTGAATCTCCAATACTTTTTCAATCTCATACTCCATATTATCATAGGTAAGTTCAACACCCTTAGGATTTCCAGTTGTACCTGAAGTGTAAATCAGAGTGGCTGTATCATCGGGATTAATGCCCGCAATGCTATCTCGAATTCGTGAATCATCAACACCCTCTCCTTTGGAAACAAACTCTGACCAGGACATGGCTTTTGGATGATCGGGCATATCAACTCCATCCATTACAACAATCACTTCGACCTTTTCAAGTGAATCCATGGTCTCATGAAGGCGATAGGAGCACATCTTTCCAGTGTCTCCTCCATCCATAGGATTATGCCCTACAAATACGAACTTAGAGTCTGAATTACCTACCACCCATTCAACTTCGTTAGGGGAACATGTGTGATAGACACCAACTGCTGCTCCATTACAGAAATTTGCTGCGGCATAGGCCATATACCATTCCTTACGATTATAGGAATAGATGCTGAGCTTATCGTCCTTACCAAAACCCATGGCTGTAAGGGCCTTGGCCAGACCCATTGTCTGGTCAAGAAAATCAGACCAAGTTGTCGTATCCCATTCCCCAGCATCGTTCTTGGAGGATAATGCTGGTTCGTTTGCATATTTTTCAGCATTTGAAATCAAGTATTCAGAAGTAGTTGGAGTAGACATGGCCCTTTCAATGTACCCAGATTATATTAAGTTTAAGTCAGAGTTTCAAAAGTTTGGACTTGGCTAAAACAAATTCTTCTTCACTCAGAATTCCATTTTCTCTCATCTCTGCTAACTGAACCAATTTAGGAAGCATTTCTTCCTCAGAGGCATCCGAACTAGTTTCCAGTCTTGTCAACGCCTCCATTTCATTCCGTTCAAGCCTTCTTTCATTGGGAGTCAGATCACTCTCGATTACACGGGCCTCACGGGCTGAACGCCGTGCCTGTTGAACATTTACCAGAAATTCTAGATGATTTGAACTCTGAAGACTGGATACGGCAGTGGCAAGATACTTACTGGCAGTTGTAGTATCTAAATTTTCTGAGTTTGCTCTTTTAATCATCTTTTTGCAATGCACTAGAAGGCGTTTAAGATAAGGCTCGAGGCTGTACTTGCAAATCTCTGTGGGCCCTCCCACAAAAACGGAACCCCCTCCACTAGCCATAACTCCCTGGGGTGCTGATCGAGGTTTAAGCCCCCAAACCTTACGTCCAGTTTTGCTAAATAACGTAACCTTAGTAGCTGATTCTCCAACTGTTATAAAATCCGCAGTCTGTGTCATATCAACCCAAACTGGCTGTTTAGCAAATGTCTGTTCCCAAAGAATCCTTGAACTCTTTACACCAAACGAAAACTTGCGATCGCTAGTAAGATATCCTAAATAATCACCGTTTGAGCTTATACAGGTCTGGAGAACCTCGCCAGTAGTTTCCTTGGCCCAGAGTATGTTCCCCTTTATGTCGTGCAGATAGATGTGTGAATAGTCAGTACCAGCAACAATAAATTTTCCATCCGAGGAGATATCAACCGAGTTTACCGGAAAATCTGAGTTGCTCAAATGTGTTTCCCAAAGCATCTTTCCTTTACCATTAAATACAACCAGACGCCCCAAATTAGTCCCAACAACAATAACATTCCCATTGGAGGAGATACTAGTTGATACTGCTGAACTCTGAAGTTCACGATGCCAAATGACGGCTCCCTTGCGGTCTATCAAGTAAACAACTTTCTGGCCACTAGCAATCGACATCCTACCTGTGCGAGTGGATATCGAAATGTCACGCACGCGCCTTATCTTCTTGGTTGCCCATGTAAGACTACCTGCATTATTAAGAAGAAGAAGTCCACCTTTGTGGCCAACTCCTGCAAATTTGCCATCTAAACTTATCGATAAAGCAGAAGGGGCTACTCCCTTTCGAAATGACCATACCGGTGTGCTCTCGCGCATGTGAGGATACTTACATACAATGTATCTGGTTGTTTAATACTTGTCCTATGCTCAAGATTTTCGCCAATTCCTGATTAGAGCCCTATATAAGTCGGTAAAACTACAAAATGTTCCCAGATATACAGTTTATATACCTATGCTCTATAATTATCTGTAAAAATGAAGAAAAACTCTAATCTTGAATATTCTTGTCTATCTAAATCCTGTTTAAGAGTATTTTATAAGGTGCTATATTTTTACAATAGGAAAAATACTCTGATTCAAATTTATTCTTAGTTGATTGGGAACTTAGACAATCAAAACTGCGGCACAAACAACAGTTGTCCACTTTCCAGAAGAATCTGATGGAGAAACTGCAACAATACTCTTGGTCTCTATTATTCGGTTATCAATCGTCCACAATTCACGCTTCTTGTCCCACGAAGCGTCAGGATCGAATTGGAGACCATAAGTAGTTGCCAACATCTCAGCTGCAAGGTCCTCGACATAATCCTCTACCTGATGTGCATCCATACCTGTTGCATGATGTTCGGAAAGATATCCATAATCATCCCGGTTTCTTGGTATTGCGATGCCGATTCCTGAACTTACCAGTGTATCTGCTTTATTACTGTCTGAGCGTGCCAGAACAACAGGAACCACCTGTCCAGGATGGAGCATTCGATTTCCTTTCTCAGAATCAATAATTGAACAATGTGGTGGCAGGATTGAAGAAACGGAAATCAGGTTATAGCTAGCAATACTTGCAGATCTCAAGGCAAGTTCAAAGGACGCGAGTTTCTCATTATGAACACCAGTGCCTTTGGTCAAAAATATGTTTTTGGGAATCCAATTTATTGAGTTCACCATTTTCAACCTCTTATTGCCTATATAATAATTGCATTTCAAGGACATAAAGTAAGCTGATTGACGAAGTCAGATACACATATAATTAAATAGTGTGTCGAAATCGA
>JYMV01021208.1_pt1 | contig 11464 bp, 9 predicted proteins | sample 338911 | NCBI WGS metagenome assembly JYMV01 (sample SAMN03354496, study PRJNA234377) | hydrothermal vent metagenome | biome: Deep sea; feature: Hydrothermal plumes at the Eastern Lau Spreading Center, Western Pacific Ocean; material: Seawater | place: Tonga | collected 2009 | depth 2000 m m
CCGTTCAAAACTTCTCAGCAGGCCTATGATACCTTGCATATTGGAGATGCTGTTCAAGGAGCAAGGCTTCAGGCCAAAGCAAGGGAATAATTCTAGTAAACAGTAGAGGCAGATTTCAGCTGACTTTCTTGGCTGGTGGAGATATTATCGGATCAATCCATGGAGCAACTGACACTAAGAAAACAAGTTGATGTTACTTAGTGTGGTTCTTGCTAGTGATGGTAATATTCACTGTTGATTTATATACATGAAAAGTATCCATGTATACGCATAACACCGGTACGATAAGATACAGTTTTAGAAAATCAGCTGGATGTATAATTAAAATATTTTGACTGACCTTAATGCTATGGAGAGGGAAACACATGAGTGATAAAATGATTCGCGTCGGCATCGTTGGAGCAGGAGCCAACACAACTTCTCGTCACATCCCAGGTTTGCAATCTATCGACGGTGTTGAAATTATTAGTGTTTGTAATCGCAGTCGTGCTTCATCTGAACGTGTGGCGCAACAATTTAATATTCCGAAGATCTATGGGAATTGGCAGGAATTAGTTCAGGCTTCAGATACCGATGCCATTGTTATTGGAACATGGCCATACATGCATTGTTGCTTGACATTAGCTGCTTTAGAAGCGGATAAACATGTGATGTGTGAAGCACGAATGGCTATGAACGCACGAGAAGCACATATGATGTACGATGTCGCCAGTATGAAACCTGCTCTTGTTACGCAAATAGTTCCTTCCCCATTTACCCTGTCAGTAGATAGTACCATTAAGAGATATATTGCCAACGGATATCTCGGTGAGATATTAGCAATCGAAGTTCGGGCAGGTGGACAGTTCCTTGATTCCGAAACCTCACTCCATTGGCGAGAGAATTTTAACCTAAGCGGTTTTAATATCATGAGTATGGGGATTTGGTACGAGGCCATGATGAGATGGATCGGTGAAGCTACACGTGTTATCGCTGTGGGAAAAACTTTTGTCAAGATGCGAGAGGACGAAAACGGTGTCATGAGATCTGTTCGTGTTCCGGAGCATATTGGCATTATTGCAGATATGGCCTGCGGTGCTCAAGCACATTATCAGATCTCTAGCGTGACCGGTCTGTCCGGTGGATCTGAAGCATTTTTGTATGGAAGTCAAGGTACACTACATTTTTCAAATGGGAAGCTTTATGGCGGTACGCGTAACGATTCGGGACTTTCGGAGATTGATATTCCTGATGAAGAGAAAGGTTCTTGGAGAGTGGAAGAAGAATTCATTAATGCCATTCGTGGAGAAGAAATTATTACGCATACCAGTTTTGAGGATGGTGTAAAGTACATGGAGTTCACTGAAGCAGTTACACTTAGTATGATGGCAGGCGAAGCAGTTTCGTTGCCATTATTATCATGAGGAGTAGACTGCTCAGCTAACCAATTAGAACTGGCCTGTGATCGAGAAATAATGTATTGCTGCCCAAAAGGGATCTAATAAGCCCTCCGACTTCAGTTGCAGAAATAAGGATTTTAGATTCAGCATATAGCTAAATGAGCCAACCTCCCAATATCTTGTTAATTACCACCGACCATCTGCGATATGATACGCTTGGATATTCAGGTGATCCAGTATTAGAAACACCGTCCATCGACGAATTAGCTTCGGAGGCGACGCGCTTCTCAAACTGCTTCGTGCAGAGTCCAGTATGCAAGCCATCCAGAGCTACCATAATGACAGGTCGTTATCCTCGCCATCATGGGGTTCGATGGAATGGGAGCAATTTGAATGAGAATGAAGTCACTATGATTGAATTCTTTCATCGTAGTGGGTATTCGACTGCCTGCATTGGTAAGCATCACATATCTCAAAAGAAATTTGTGGACAGTCTCGATTATTTGGAGGCTCAAGGGATTCGAAGGAATTGGCGTGAAAACCCAGATGGAATATATCAAATAAACAAAAAAAACCCTTTTGAAAAGTATGTTAGTTCACGTGGGTATACGTATAAGACCGGTTATGCACTGCAAAACTTCAGGAAAAACTTGGGTGCGGTACCGTCCGATTTACCAGAAGATTGCCACATTGATGCCTACGTTGGTCAAAAAGGACGTGATTATCTTCAACAGATTGGTAGCGAAGATCCTTTCTTTTTGTGGTTAGGCTTTTATGGGCCTCACCATCCATATGTACCTTCCGGACGTTTTGCCCGAATGTATCATCCCGACGAAGTCTCACCCTTTCGTGGCGATAACCAAGATCTCGATAAAAAACCGTTAGAGTATCAATTATACTGCCAGACGGAAAATCACAAATTCCGTGGGTTTAACAGCGCACCAGCAGAAACTTTTCGCCAGATGAAGGCTGCTTACTACGGTACAGTATCACAAATAGACTGGCAAATAGGGCTAATACTTGAGGTACTTGAGGAAAAGGGCCTCAAGGGAAATACAATTGTCGTGTTTATATCTGATCATGGAGAGTTCCTCGGTGATTACGGCATACCAGCTAAAGCTCCTTTTCTATTGGACTGCATGCTTCACGTACCTTGTTTGATCTACGTTCCTGATAAACAAAATAATATTACATCTGATGAGCTGATAGAATCCGTTGATCTCTTCCCAACCCTGACACATCTGGCAGAACTTGAACCACCTGATTGTGTTCAAGGCAAGATCCTGCCTCCCTTTGACACTGAAGAATCTTGCCACAGCCGACAAGTCATCTATGCTGAAGCAGTAGATAAAAAATGCCTAAGGACAAAAGAATGGAAACTTATCCATTATCCGGCTAAAGATTATGGAGAACTCTATAATCTAACCGAAGACATATACGAGCAAAATAATCTTTATGCTGACCTGCCAGAGATTAGGCACAAGATGACACTAGATTTGTATTATCACCTTGACGCAACCGAAGACTTTAAGCATCCAACCTATCAACGGTTTACCAGTGAACATCCTGAAACAGGGGAAGAAATTACCCACTACCATACTTGGTAATCGGCATCATTCATTCCTTCCTTCAAAATATTTAAGGATTAAAAAAAACGGCATCTTTGCATCTAGTCCTATTTCTCCTTAATGCCACTGCTGCAATAGAACGCACATCTGAATCTTGATCCTGCAATTGTTTGATTAGTTTTTCAACCTGTTGTTCTTGGGTCTCCTCTGCATATCCCATCAAACTCAACGGACAAACGGACAATGTTGAACTAATTGATTTCATCATTTTAACGATCTTACAACTATTAAATTTTTACTACACATTTATTCAGTAATACCTCCGATGGTTTCCTACCACTATAGACATCCATCGTTGTTGACCCGTGAGAATGTCCGACCAGTTCCTTGATGAAGGATTGATGAAATTGAAGATATGCTACCCTATAAGAAAAGGAATCTGCGTGAGTAATTGAGATGATGCACTTCATTCCTCGATTACACAATGAAACGATTCCCACAACTTATCATTAGGAGGTAATTGAGAATGAAATGTTTATCAGTATTGTGTATCAGCTTAATCGCCATTAGTTTGATGTTGGCAGGTATAAGTGATGCCAAGATAGACAAAAAATCCATTATGGGAATGTGGCTTTTTAACGAGGGAAAGGGCGAAACAGCCAAAGATTCCTTGAAGAATGGTACTGATGGCAAGCTTATAGACGGTCCCAATTGGGTCAAGGGTAAGTTCAGCGGGGCTTTGGAGCTTGATGGAAGTGATGATTATGTCAAGATTGAATCTCCAAATATACCACGAGGTGATGACCCAAGGTCAATTGCGGGATGGATAATGGATATGGGCACTGGAGGGACCTGGGGTGGTATCATCCATTATGGAAATAACGATTGTACCGGTCTGATGTTTGGTATGGGTAAACAGAATGGCTTGACATTCTGGGGCGGGTGTAAAGATTTCCAAACAGGTATGGTTATACCTAAAGATAAATGGTCATTTGTTGCTGTAACCTACGACCAGAAAAATATAACAATGTGGCTAAATGGCAAGCCAAGCCCTAACTCCATGACCAATTTTGACACCACAGATAGCCACCTCTTTATAGGAGCTGAAACCATCAATAATGGTGTTGGCTTCAGGTCCCGTTTCACTGGGCTTATTGATGAGATTGCCATCTTTGATGTTGCTCTAACTAAGAATGACCTCAACACCATCATGAAAAACGGGTTAGAGGTAGCGACTGGTTTTAGGAGTGTTTCCACCACAGGTAAACTCACCACCATTTGGGGACAGATAAAAAAATGGAATGGTTCATCCACCTTGCCCCAATACTAATAAGCTTCGAGTTGTTGGACGAGCTTAGGCATTCTATCACGGATTGCCGTATCGGTGTAAAGTAGAGGGTTCGCTGACAAGTAATCGAGGTTGACGAATCGTGCAGGCACACAATATACTAGACGAGTCAGCTGTGGACCACCTCGCCTATCTCGGACTACACCCTTCAGGATGGTAGTATGTAATACGGTGTTACGCCGTTTTGGAAGCTGTTGTTCTTTCGCGCTGGAAAATTATCCGACGCTTTGTCTGTACCGCCGTGGCATATAGAGCCCGAAAAGTGAAGACTCACCTCATAAGTGTGTTTATCTCAATAACAACAGGATATTCTGTGGTAAGGCACTGGCTTGGGCTAGCATAGCTGCTGATTGTGCCAGTATCTTGGGTGCTGGAACGGCTGCTTCAATGCTCTGTGTTTGGCTGGTCAAGTTGGACATGGTGAACTGCAGCTTGTTCTGTACTGAACCCAACCGACTTCTTTCATTGTTGATGATGTCAACTGCATGATCTAATGCGGTTATGGAATTTCTGGTACTATCAAGATCAACCACATTAGTCCCATGTACTCCGATAGTTTCAGTAGTAGCATCTACCAAGTAAAATCAAGCTGCTTATTGATGCCGTTGTCAGCGCCTATTTGGAAGGTTCTGCTGCAATGGATTGTCATTCTCAGAAGGAAACACTAGTGAGACAAGAATTTCTCTATTCGTCATGAGATCTAAACTCTAGAAAATGTCTGGGGGTTGGATATTTTCTTTTCCAATCAGTTTATACAATAGGTCTAATATGGGGACTTGTATGAAATTTTTCTTCGTGTTAGTATGCAAATCTATAAATGATACTTTTGAAAATTAGTTTTAAGGTAAAGGAGAAACATGATGAAAAAAATGTTCCCAACTTGTTGTATGTTCGTACTGGTGGGTTTATTTGGCTGGAATACCAAACTTGCTTATTCAGTAGGCGCTGTTCAGGATGGTTTAGTTGCTTACTGGTCTTTTGATGAGGATACAGTTGATATTAAAAAGGAAGCTGTCGATGTATTCGGCGGATTGGTTGCCGTTGTTCTGGGAGATCCCGAATTAGCCAAGGCAGCGGATTGTAAAGTAGGTGAATGTATATTATTTGATGGTGCCGTTGATTATCTACTGGTTGAAGAAGATACGCAAAACAAAATCAATCGGAATTGGGACCAAATCACACTCGAATGCTGGGCGTTTATTAATGCCTTGGACGATAGCTGGAACCGGATTATCTCTTTGGATGATATGCCGGCAAATAAAAATGTCGCTTCACTTTATTACGATGACGACGATAACCGACACAACTTTTGGGTTAGAACTCCTCAAGGCAATACCGATGCAGCCAAAGACGACATCAAAGAAGATATTCCTCTTGAGAAATGGCTGCATCTGACTGGCACTTATGATGGAAGCACGGTTCATTATTATATTAACGGGAAACTCGCAAATAAGTATTCGATGAAAGGCGGACCGCTGAAAAAAGGTGGCCTCATTTTAGGAATTGGTGACCGATCAGATGGTTGTAACTGCGATACTATTCAAGGGTATATCGATGAATTCCGCATTTATGATCGCGCATTGACTGCGGCAGAAGTTGCCAATAATTTTAAGGCCGAGGGACTGGCTGTTCATCCGAACCTGGGCAAATTGAGTCTGACCTGGGGATATATCAGAAACCTTCGGCATAGATAGTAGACCTCTTGCATAAGTCAAAGAAAATGAATTTAGATACCTCTCAGCTATAGAATTCTGATGAGTTTTACTACTTATGCAAGAGGTCTATTATCGTAGGTTTTGAGTTCAGCTTCGTCTGGTTTTTGAAACCAGGTCATCCATTCAGCGAGATCCACTCTCGTGATTTGAAATGATACCACCGTTTCTTTTTTCAATTCGTTGCCAAAGTTCATCGTCGGATAAATCGAGAAAGTGCAACTCTACTCTAGCACCTAATTCTCTAGCGCGATCGCGATACATTTCTCTTTCGCTTCTTCCCCAGAAACCATTTTCAAGGATGATGTTTGTCCCAAGCGAAAGTAGGCGTTGGGCCGTTTCCCACTGGATTGCTTCGACAATAACTCTCAGTCGTTCGTTTTCTTCCCTGTCGGTGATATCAGAGAGAAGCTTTTCGATCCATTCGTCAGGCGAAAACCTTACCGCAGACTAGGCAGCTTCAATTTTCTTGGCTAGTGTCGTTTTGCCTGACCCAGCCATTCCGCACATCAGATGTAAGGCAGGTTTCATTATTTTCCGTCGAACCATTGATTGATAAGGCTTTTTGACCTGATAACTTGCAAATTTAATAATTAGGTGACTTGTGTACGGGATTAAGGCTCAAAAACATATACCATTCAAGCAGAGAATACGCACCATCTAGCAGGAACTTGTTAGGCATTAACTCGTTTACCTTAAACTATGTCCTTCTGGATGGAGGGATGTACTTCCATGTTTGGCTATAGCTGTATGATACCCCCACGAGGGGTGGACCGCTGTGGGGTAAATTCTTCGCCCGTACTTGCCACTATGTTTATATCTTAGCACTGGTAAACGGTGTTAAGTCTGTTGTGCTGGAGCAACTTTTTTGCTATAATCTTTCCGTCCCTTTGCTCCCAGGTGAGTTGATGGTAGTGCTTCATAAGTGCTCCTCATTTTGCTATGATTAAGAAGCACGAAGCCTGCTACAGCTTGCCCCTCTATCAAAGTAGTTGCGCTGCATTTATAAATTAAATTCACGCTTTACGAGGTTCAGCTGTCAACCGTACCGACTAGAATTTTCACATAAGGTAAGACATGAATTATTCACCGCGAGACAGAGGAAATTCAGCATGCCACTCAACCACACAGATACCGCGTTGACCCCGGAGGATTTTGCTATCTATCGTGAGAAGGGTTATTGGATCAGCCCTGTGCTCTTCGACGATGAGGAGGTACAGACAATGCGCCGAGAACTCGAACGCATTTTCGCCGACGAGCGTGACTACGACGGCTTCTTCTGGTTAAAGCAACCCTACTTTGGCGTCGAGGCCCCTGCCGTACGCCAAGTCAACAATGGCTGGTGGATTAACAAAGTCATGCGGTAGCAGTACAGAGTCCGGTCATCGGCTATATCGGATCGTAGCTTATGGGCACCAACGAAGTGCGAATCTGGCACGACCAGATGCTCTGGAAGCCGGGGTTGGGCGTTACTGAGGAACAAGCTTTGAGCAACAATATTGGCTGGCATCAGGACTACGCCCACTGGCAGTGTGCAAATACGATCAACTTTTGCACCGCTTGGGTGGCTGACCTACCACGGTTCCGGTCCGAACCTCTCGACCCAACCACGGTTGTCTATCGCAGTCTACATGATGCCAAAAGACTGCGGTTTCACCCAAAGTGGACACTATCACCCCAACGCGGACCTGTTAGGACCTTATGTTGAGGAGGGAGACCTTTTTGAAGGCCCATACTTTCCCCGCATTTGGCCAACGGTTGATTAGTAACAGTAAGCGAAGTCATATCTGATAAACTGCTAACAGGCATGCTAGAAGTCAAATCAATCGGCTGGTAATCACCCTGTCTATCTCAGGCTACCCCCTTCTGGATGAAGGGATGTAATACGAAGTTACGCTGTTTTGGGGGCTGATCTTTTGCGCTGGAAAATCATCCGACGTATTGTATGTACCGCCGTGGCAATACATACACGGGGGTATTGACCCACTTCGACCGCCTTTGAGGCAGTTCTATACTGGTTGCCGATTCTGTATTTTACTCGAACCCTGCTGATTGCATTAGGCCACGAACATAACCAAATGCAAAGAGACGCCCAAGCATCGTGTAGCCTGCAGGACCATCTTCTTCCCCAAAGTATTGCGGTACGTGATCTGGCCGAAGTGGACCGCTGAAGTCAATCTCTTTATAAGCTTGCATTGCAGCTACCATATCAGTAGGCCCATTATCGTGAAAAGTCTCATGGAAACACTGTGGTTCCCCTGTGACATCTCTGAAATGTACAAACTCAATATAGTTTCCCAGACGGCGAATCGTTGCGGGCATATCTACTCCCATTTCGGCAAAGGTACCCTGGTAGAAAGTAATCTTGTTACTCGAACTCGGACACATGGTAACAAGGCGTTCAAAGTTCTCGACGCAATTCATTATACGATGTTGGTTTAGTATTTTCGGTAGCGGTGGATCATCGGGATGCATACATAGAATAACACCTGCATCTTCCGCAACTGGCAGAATATCGTTGAGGAAACGCTCCAAGTTGCCCCATAACTGTTCTTCACTGGTTGGTGCTAGATCGCCGAACACAGTGGCCTCGAGATCTGCAATATTAAATCCTGTTACTATTGCTCCACCTCGTTCCCTGATGACGGTGGTCGTCCTTGCCCAGTCGCCGCCGGACATAAAATTGTAACAGGTTCGCTCAAGGCCTAGCTCGGCCATATTGTGTAACAATTGCTTAAATTCCCCTAGATCCCGCTCGTACCCCTCATTCCCAAGCTTAATATGTTCAATCGGGAGGTAACCTTCCACAACTTCCACAGACATGCCATAAGATTCAATACGTTCCTTCAGCGTACGCATAGAGTTTATATCGGAATCTTTATACCGTATCGTAATTCCCTGAACTCCGCACTGGGCCGCTAAAATTAAGTTCTCATTCGATGGGGGCGTCAATACACTGACCAGACGCATTTTTATTTTCCTTCTATATCTTGTATTACTTGAACCACACCAAACTTCTTCATGGACCCAATCCTCGTGCCTTTATCAGCATCTCCTATAGCAAATTAATACCTCTCAACTATGCGGCTGGTCATTAGAGAAACACACACCTTTTTGATATAACAATTATAACAGGACAGTATAAAACACGCCCAACACCAGACGAATTACAGCAAAAAGGCTCATTCAACACTGTTATTAGCCTCGATAACGTGCCTGTTTTGCGATTTCTGAGGACTTCTATAGTGGGTGTTTTTTATCGTAACCGGACGTGCCTGCCCATAAAAGCGCACCTCGGGGCAAATACCCTATCCAACGCACGGCTGATTTTCAGCCTTTTATAACAGTTTGGTAACAATTCACCTGATCGTTACCGGCATTTTCTACAACCTTGATTTGACCGTTTGCCGTTCGCTGAAAAAGCGGGAGGTTCCCCTAAGCCCCTTTACATCTTTAGCGCGAATTCGACTCTCAAAGGACTAGCTTTGGCATTCTATCACGATTGTAGTTTCGGGGTAAAGCGGTGGGATCGCTGGCAGGGATTGCTTACGGAAAATCGGGCGTATAGCATCCAAAGTGGAGGCTCGCTGTTTTCACACCTTGACACATTATGCCAGCCCTGCTATGATTGGTGCCTTCACTACAGATTTTGCATTAGGAGATTGATGATGCACCTCAAACAAAAGATTTACTACATTTCCATCGGTGTCATTTTACTGGCCGTTTTCCAAGTTGGAATCCAACTGATACCTCAACTCGCCTTCGCAGACAGCCACGGAGTCCATGAAGCAGAAGGGACAATTACTGAAACAGTATTAAAAGCATATGAGTTGTTTGAACAACAAAATATGAAGGAATTAGAGAAACTGTTTAGTTCTGACATTGTTTTTGTAGTCAATGGGAATATGTCATGGTCGGGAACTTTTAATGGATTTGACGATATGCTTGAAAACTGTTTTTCTAAGCTAGGAACTAGCATTCCAGATTTTAAAAATAATATATTACAAACTTGGGAAATAGAAAACACCGTCTTTTTAAGAATTGATCAAACCAGTAAAAAGTTTGACAAAACCCTTCCAGCACTTCATATGATGGAGATTAATTCGGACGGAAAAATAACTTTCTTTCAAGCCTTTGATGATACACATGGACTTGGAGTTGCTGACGCATCTAAACCTAAAACCACAAAAACTTCATACCTCGTTCGCTTTACACCAAAAGAAGGTATGCTAAAAGAACAAATAACCCAGTTTGCCACAGTGGATATGGAAGCTCAGGATCAATGGGCGGAGTCGGTAGGTGTTACATCAACCAGCTATCATGCATCTGACATGAGCGGCGTTGTCATCGTGGAAGCAGACAGCTTAGATCTCGTTACGCTGTTTACACTGCCTTGGAGAGCAACTTATGATATGGATATAGATCCCACCATGAGCCGTGAAGAGATGCAAGAGACTTGCAAGAAAGTGTCTACAATGATGCAGCAGAACTAGTTTTCACTGAAAAACTCCTATGCGGATGATGGGGGTCTCAATCGTTGCCCTCATCACCTGCATTTTTATGCTTTCAAACTCCCTCCAGCACTGTGAGACAGGACACAGGAGTTGTGCCTGAAATATCAAGCCCATACTCCCATCCTTGACGCTCCTGTTTACCCGCGCTATCATGAATCGTTTCCTTCTTGCTGGCCCAAGCCAACCAAATATCACGGAACATACTATCTCTACTGAAATAGCCATTAGTTGACGATAGCGACCTCCAACTGACTGCAATTAGTGTAAAGCTCAGTCAGTGAAACTGCCAATTACTGACTAGGAGAAGGTGGATAACCTAGGTCGGGGGAGTTTTTTTTATGTTGCTTTTGGGTGGTGTGAGGACAAGAAACCGGTTGGGATAGCAAATCGATTCCGGCCCTGATGACATGCTAGTATATATCTTACCAATGTCGCCACAGTTAAGATTCTGTTACCACGGAGTGTTTGGTTCCGATACAGGTTGGGCAAACTACCCATCTTACCTACAGTGCTGTTGAAGAAATTGCTGTAGTAGGAGGTGTAAGATCACAACATGAAAGTCATAAACAGTTACTACATTTTCAGTAGCTAGGTATCCAATATCACCAAACACTGCACAACCGCAAATGCGCCTATTTTGCGATTTAAGCGTTTCTTGAGGACTTATAAGTGGATTTTCGCAATCAGGCTTGCTTGCCCATACAAGTGGACCTCGGAGAAAACACCCCATCCAGCGCAAGGCTAATTTTCAGCCTTTTATAACAGTTTGGCAAAGGAATTTCTTTCGATCCTACCAGTTTAGTAAATACCTTATGCGATGGAATGTATATTCCAGATTATAAGGAATAATACGATAATTGCTCCTATGATCCTGAACCAGAACTTAAATCTAGGGTGATCGCAGCCATTTTTACACCAATATTCTTTATTAAACATTATTCCA
>JYMV01031088.1_pt1 | contig 11463 bp, 6 predicted proteins | sample 338911 | NCBI WGS metagenome assembly JYMV01 (sample SAMN03354496, study PRJNA234377) | hydrothermal vent metagenome | biome: Deep sea; feature: Hydrothermal plumes at the Eastern Lau Spreading Center, Western Pacific Ocean; material: Seawater | place: Tonga | collected 2009 | depth 2000 m m
GCCAAAATAAAGCAGAAAACCAAGCTTAACAAGATTCTTTCCAGGCCTCAGGTTGCCTTTTCAGATCTGAAGCACGAGTTGCCAAAATTAGCAGAGTTTGTCGACGCACTTCCGGCTAATGAAGCGGGTGCCGAACAGGCTGAAATTCAGTTGAAATATGCAGGCTATCTGGAAAGAGAACGGGAAATGGTAGAGAAGATGTCGAGATTGGAAGATATACGGCTGCACTCAGACTTTGAATATGCCAGCCTTTCATCTCTTTCTTCAGAAGCCCGGGAAAAGCTGACAAAGATAAAGCCGTCTACAATCGGGCAGGCATCGAGAATTAGCGGTGTATCTCCATCTGATATCTCGGTATTGATGGTATATTTAGGGCGATAAAAGCTCATCTCAATATATTGTTTTTCTAATTTGAGCACAATAGATTGACCTTATCCAATATGGGAGACCAGTTTAACTACCTTATAGACAATTTAATTGCAGCTTGCTGGCGTTTATTGGAGCTTCCGCTGTTTGTCCTTATATCGTGTCTTATTCTTCTGTTTCTATTCATCTGGAAGCTGCTCGCACATTTTCAAAACAAGCATTCAGGCAAAGCGCTAAGTGCCAGGCAGATAGCGTTCATGCTGGTTGGTTTTTTTCTGATAGGGCTGGCTATTATAATCGATCACAAGATAGTAGAGACGTTGAATGAGGTGAGGGAGGCTAGGTCGAATAATATTTTTGGTTCGGATATCAGCCAGAATGACGGTCTCAATGACAGCATAGATCAGAGGAGGCTAGAGGAGATCAAAGACCAAATCCGCAGGGATAGCAGCTGGTTCGAGCTGGTTAGGCAAAAAGCTGAGAGCGGAAATATTGATCTGGAACAGGCCTTGAGTGCCGACGCCAAATATATTTACCGGCTAGAGCTGGAAAGGGCAGCCCGTGAACGGGTAATAATATACGACACGCTTTTACCGGTGTTTTCAAAGCTTGAGAAGCTATTTGGGGAGGTTAAGCTGAAAAGGCACAGCCTATCAGAAGGGGTAGATTTGTACATGATCAAGATTGAAGATCCATTAGTACATGGATTTCTATCTGTAATAGACCTGTCCACCTCTAATCTGGAAATAAACATCACTGAGCAATTAAGAGAAAAGTATCTGACCAGTGAATTCTCCGAAGCCAATGGTTGTCTGGTGGCGATAAACGGCGAAGCCGGGCAGGGGCCTGGGCTGGGTAGCGGATTCGGAGCATGGATAGGCAATTGGATAGTGAATGGATCTGCAATTCTATTGAAGGACAACGCGGATAGGCCATTCATTGCATTTGATCGTAAAAAGAAGGCCTCATACTATCAGGAGAGTGTGGTTGATACGGTTTTAACGGAAGAGAAATACAATGCAATCTGGGGCAGATTTGATATTATGATAAACGGCAAGAATCTCAATAGGGAGCCTGGCTTTGGCCAGCCAAGGACCATTATGGGGATTAATGAGCCAGGGAATAAGCTCTATCTACTAGTGATAGATGGAAGGCAACCGGGATATAGCATGGGATTGGGTTTAAAAGAAGCTGCCAATATTCTGGAAATATTTGGAGCTTCGGATGCCATGGCCTGTGATCAGGGTGGCTCCTCTTGTATGTATGTAAAATCGCTGGGGGGTATAATTAACCAGCCTGCTGATGGTATAGAGAGGCTTACCTACTCACATTTTGGAATAAGCGTTGAGTAGATTGGGCATTCTCATGGTAGCTAGTAGACGATTCATCCTTCTTATGACCCTGTTCCTCGTCTTCGAATCATGTGGGGACCCTAAAGCCAGTCGTGACTTTCTTCCCAGAATATATTTGTTTGGAATGGATTCGGTTTCGTTTGAAGGCAAATCGGAATGCTATTTATCCTATTTAGATGAAGATGAAGATGATCTGAGAATTGATAAGCAGCGGATAATGGCAAAGTACCGCGGTGGCATGTCTGCCGGGTTTCCAAAGCACTCCATGACCATTAAACTGCGAAAGGCACACGCGCTGGCAGGCCTAAAAAATGATAGGGATTGGATACTCAATGCTTCATATATTGATAAATCCTTTATGAGGCACAAGCTGTCGTTTGATTTGTTTAATTCCTTCTCCACCGATAATGAGGCGCCTGCGACTGCGTATGTAGAGGTGTATATGGACAGTAATTATTACGGGTTGTATGTTTTGATGGAGAGAATGGATGCTTCGGCGCTAGCCGTTGACAAACAGGATAGTACTTCCTTTATATTCAAAGGCCCCCCTATATTTCTAAGGCCAGCACTATTGTTGGATAGTCTAAATTTAATACCGTTCGATAACCAATATCAAAAATCCCCAAGAATTGCTGAGAGAAATATGCATTCACATTTGACCCGTGCCAGAGACTTTATAGCCCGGTCTTCTAACGAGGAGTTCTCAAGTGAACCTGGCGGCATACAGGATTTATTTGACATTAAAAATATTATAGATTGGCATTTATTGCTTTTGGTTACAAACAGTGAAGATGGCCTGGCTAAAAATTATTACGTCTACAAAAAAAATGAGGGAACCGGCATCCGAATAGCACCGTGGGATTACGATCATACTTTTGGGCGCGATGGGGATAATGAACCCAGCTGGGAGTCGTTTATAGATTGCCACGGCAATTTTATGTTAAAGAGGTTGCTTGCGCTCAACCCCAACAACTATCGTGAAAGCCTTAAACGAAGGTATATAGAATTGAAGGAAAGAGGGATTCTGACCTCAGAATATATTAATGGGATGATACAGGAAAATTACAGAATAATTGAACCCTGCCTGGATAGGAATGCTGCGGCTTGGCCTATGGATGCAGCACTTTATTATGATAGCCTCAATACAACCCGGGAGCTGGAGCTAATCAAAAAATGGACAGTGAAGCACATGAGACTAGTCGATGAGCTTATGCTGGCCAACTGAACGAATAAATGGAGATGTTCCACGTGAAACACGGGAATGCAGCTAGTTAATAGGTTGACAATCAGTAGGTTAAGCAAATATATTGACGTGGGTTTTTGTACACCCGGAGGGATTATTTCATGAGCCCTCCTCGTCGTGAAGGGAACCAAGCTCACTGCTTTGCCTTCCTGCCGTCAGGCAAACCGTAACCACCTTTTACTTTTAGTCTCATTCGAGCTGGCGCTTGATTCGCCACAAGTAAAAGGTTGTCCGCTATCGCGGATTGAGCTTGGTCATCAAGTACACCCGGAGGGATTAACTCGTCCGCCTGCCGGCGAACTCGTTGAGAGAAAGGGCTACAATGGAAAAAGCTTCTTCGCTTTGCTCAGTACATTTTTATTTTCGCTTCGCCATAGAGCGAGCTCCTGGCTTGCTCTATAAAAATGTCCTGTAAAGCTTTTGTCTTTGTACACCCGGAGGGATTCGAACCCCCAACCCTCTGATCCGAAGTCAGATATTCTATCCAGTTGAACTACGGGTGCCTGGTGCCAGAGCAAGTAATAATTTAATTTAAAAACTGCCGTACAAAATGCTTTTTCCAGAGGCCAAATATAAGTTTTAATTTCTTGCCCATCTGATATTATCAGTATTATTGCAACCTCACACAAGCAGAAACGTGTTGAAAATTGAAGAGCATATAAACGAGCTTTTACTGACGATAATACTGTTGGTTGCAGCGATCCTTCGGTTTTACAATTATTCCGAGCTGTCAATGAGTGGAGACGAGATAAGCGTGTTGATTCGATTGCAGCTTAACTCCTTGAAAGATGTTATTGATGTCGGGGTCCGGCCCGATGGCCATCCCGCTGGCGTGCAGGTTCTATTGTACTATTGGACTCATTTTTTCGGAATCACTGAAGCATGTGTACGACTTCCTTTTGTAATATCTGGGATTCTGGTCGTTCTTTTCTCATACCTGATACCGGCCTATAGTTTTGGTAAAACGGCAGGCCTTTATTGTGCAGCTACCATGTGCTTTCTTCAGTTTCCACTGATTTACAGTCAAATTGCAAGGCCTTACTCTCCGGGGCTCATGTTCACGCTCATGTCAGCCTGGTTCTGGCATCTTACATTATTTCGCCCGAATTCCAGATTAGTTTTGAAAATAGCCGGTTATACAATTTCTACAGCTCTTGCCATTTATATGCATTATTTCAGCTTCTTTCAAGTAATGATTATTGGTATAACGGGTTTTGTATTCCTAAATAAGTCCAATTATAAAGGCTACTTAATTTCTGCCTTGTTAGTATTTATTCTATTCCTGCCACATTTTGATATATCATTGGGCCACGTGAAGCTAGGTGGGCTCCGGGAAGCAGAATGGCTGGGCACTCCCGATCAGGAAACAAATTGGTTTCTAAAATATTTGTTCTTCGCATTCAATTACTCCTATTCTCTGATTGGCCTGCTCGGACTTATATTTATTATTTCCGTATACCACATCAGAAAGAGCCTCAAGCTAACCTGGCATCACCTGGTTTTTCTCATTTGGTTCATTCTGCCGTTTCTCGTTGGATATGGTTATTCCGTTCTCGTAAATCCAGTACTTCAAAAGTCTGTTTTGATTTTCTCATTTCCCTTCTTGGTTTTTTTAATTTTTTCATTTGTCAGAGATATTTCTAAACCGTCTGCTAAAGCTGTTGCCACGATGGGCCTGCTTGTTTTCGGTGTATTCAATACGGTTGTAGGCCAATCATTTTACCAGTCTAACTTTTTTGGGGTGCTAAAAGAAATAGCACAAGGCACTATTCAGAGTATTGAAAAGTATGGTGAGCAAAACATAACCAAAACGATCAATCTTTATCATCCCTATTTGATTAACTATTATTTAGAACGTTATAACAAGCCAATTGAGTTTGTGTCGTATGCGGCAGAGTCTCAAGAACATCAATACGAAAACCCTGGCCGCCAGGACCTGACAAAAATGATTGATATAGTGGATAGCGCCAACACAGATTACTTTCTCTACTGTTGGTCCAGTGGCTACAGCCCCCATGAGATGACGGAAATTATTCAGGATAAATACCCTTGTATAGTTGAGCGGGCGTATTATTTCAATTCGGAGTTTTATCTGTTTGGTAAAGAAATAACAGCTGAATGTGTTAAAAATGAGCCTGTTTTTTTATCCCTGAATGATTTTGAAAATGAAAGCGCGTATTGGGCGAGCAGTAATACCGGGAGTCGTGAACATATTGGCCTTGACAGCACTTTTGGCTATCAGCTCACACCCGATATTGAGTTTGGGCCAACACTTCAGATGAAGGTTAAGGACCTGTTTAACGCAACGGATAACATTATCCATACCAGCCTTTGGGTAATGGCCGAAGACTTACAAACTGATGCCATTATGGTGATTACCCTGGAATCCAAGAGTAGAGTCTATGAATGGAGAGGCATGAACATATCTTATTTTGTTAAGAAGCCAGGGGATTGGGCAAAGTGTTATCACTCATGGCGCTTTCCTCAGATAAAGTCAAAAAAGGACATAATAAAGGTTTATGTGTGGAACAATGATCGCGCTTCTTTTGTAATCGACAATTTTCAGGTGAAAGTTGAGCAGGGCAATCCGATAATTTATGGTAACCACGACCATTCCTTATAATATTTCACTTTAATATTAGTTATACTAACAGTTTTCACCCATCAGCTGCAATGCTTAAACAATATTCGAAGATATTCTTTACTGCTCTTGGTATAGCTATGATGTGTCCCCACCTGGTATTTGCTCAGGGAATTGCTGTGGGGCAATGGATGGATCATTTGCCATACAGAAGCATTGTTGCCGTGGAAGAGGGAAGAAATGTCATTTACGCAGCCACTCAAGATGCCGTCTTCTTTTTAAGCAAAGAGGACAATTCTCTTAACAGGCTAACCAAGGTATCCGGATTATCGGATGTAGGCATATCCGCCATTGGATATACTGAAGCATCTGATGCCTTGGTCATTGCCTATACCAACTCTAACATCGACATCATCCAACATACGTCCATTATCAACTTATCAGATATAAAGAGAAAGAGTATTCTCGGAGACAAGAGCATTAATTCAATACATTTCTCTGGAAGCACAGCATATTTGTCAACGGGCTTTGGCATTGTGGTAATGGACATGGCAAAGCTTGAAATAAAGGATACCTACTTTATTACCGTAGCTCAGGATGCGGTGAATGCAATTGCTTTTTACAATGATTCAATTTATGCTGCATCAAGTAATGGTGTTTACAGAGCGGCGATAACCGGTCAAAACTTATCAGACTTCGGTTCCTGGACACTGGTGACAGAGATACCGGCAGGAAATTACAACACCATTGAGGTTTTTGTAAGCAAGCTTTATATCAATAGGGTCAACGACCACTCAGATGGGATTGATAACGACTCCATACATGTGTATAACGGCAGCTTTTGGACCTATTTTTACCCGACTGTACTCAGAACAACAAAGGATATAAGATCAAATTATGGTGTGCTCATGATCACCGATCCCAATTGGGTCAGTAAATACAACAGCAGCTACCAATTGATTGGATCGCATACGAACCCGAATTCAGCCAACCAGGCATTGTTAGATGTAGATGGCAGTGTTTGGACTGCCGATGGATACGCGGGATTGATGCAGGATAACGTCGACTGGGGAGTTTATCCCAACGGCCCAAATAGCAATCAGGTTTTTGATCTTTCCATGGAAGGTGGGAAGTTGTGGGTAGCTCCGGGTGGCCGAACTGGATCATGGGGGAATACTTACATCGCAGCTGGTATGTATAGCTACATTGACTTTCATTGGAATCACGCCGAATATCAGGATTTGAATTCCATACATGACATCGTGGTGGTTGAGGTGGATCCAAATGACAACAATCGCGTTTTCGCCGGCGCATGGGGACAGGGAGTGCTTGAATTACAAAACGGAAATTTAGTTGCCGTGCACAATGAGGTTAGTACGGACAGTGTTCTTCAGGGGGTAAAAGATCAAGACGGTTATTTGAGAGTAGGGGGGCTGGACCTGGATAAATCGGGGAATCTCTGGGTTTCATGTACGGAGGTAGACAATTTACTTTGTGTACGCACAGCAGCTGGAAGTTGGTTTGGCTTTCAATTTCCGTCACTTGGATTAAATACCAGAGTAGGCCATGTACTGGTTGATGCGAACGATCAAAAATGGGTGCTGGTTCCCGGCAATGGAATCCTTGTTTTTGATGACAATGGGTCGTTTAGCAATACCAACGACGATCAGTTCATCAGATTGGTAAATACAGCGGGAGCTGGTAACCTTCCGACCAGGGAAGTAAATTGCATCGCTGAAGATCTCGATGGAGAAATATGGGTGGGAACGCATAAAGGGGTTACTGTTTTTTATTCTCCCGAGCTGGTATTCACGGGGGATGATTTTGACGCACAACAAATATTGGTTGAGCAGGATGGGTATTTTCAGTACCTACTGGAAGCGGAAGCTGTTATCTCGATTGCCATTGATGGAGCTAACAGAAAATGGCTGGGTACCGATGGGGCAGGTGTATTTCTGATGTCGGAGGATGGAACGCAGGAGCTTGAACATTTTACCATTGACAACAGTCCGCTGTTCTCGAACAGCGTAACCTCTATTGCAATAAATCATGAAAATGGCGAAGTTTTCTTTGGGACGGAAAAGGGTATTGTTTCCTATCGCGGAACGGCGACTGGAGCACAAGAGGTATTTACCGATGTGTATGCCTATCCCAATCCGGTACGGCAGGGCTACAACGGGGTAATTGCCATTAAGGGGCTGGTAGCTGATGCCGATGTTAAGATTACGGATCTCACGGGGAGCTTAATTTATCAGACGACTTCTCTGGGAGGCCAGGCCATATGGAACGGAATGAACTTTCGGGGCGATAAAGCACAAACAGGCGTCTATCTGGTGTTTGCCACTAATGAAGATGGAGCCACGAAAATGGTAACCAAAATTCTCTTTATCAACTGATGACAATTTGGCCAGGGATTATCATTCCCTTAGCTAATTTGTATATTTGACCTGATAAATCCCGACTTGTCCACCGACGTGTCAGACGAAGCGACAGCGAAGGAGGAAGCTTAACTCCCTTGATTTACAACACACGAGGCATTATACTGCACTGCATTAAATACTCTGAGACGAGTGTTATTGCCAAGGCATATACCGAATTGTTCGGCATACAATCCTATATGATCAACGGGGTAAGGGCCAAAAAATCGAAGAATAAACCGGGGCTTCTGCAACCACTTACCATGCTCAATATGACGGTCTACCGCAAAGCAGGTGGTGGTATTCAAAGAATAAAGAGCTTAAGCAGCATTCCCCAAAAGATTGCATCGTCAGCTGGTATCAGTAATTCAACTATATCGCTGTTCATCGCGGAAGTACTGTATAAAACGATTAAAGAGGAGGAGCCTAACAAAGATCTATTCGAATTTTTGATGAGCTCACTAGAGAAACTAAAAGAGGATCATATTCCTGCCAACTTCCACCTCTTTTTCTTGTTGCAGTTGAGCAAATACCTTGGCTTCTATCCCTCACATGGCGAGAAGGACTCAGTTAATTTCTTTGATAAACGAGAGGGTGTCTTTTCGGGCTCCATGCCGGAGCACCCGGATTATATTGCCAGTCCGGACAGTGAAAACCTATCTCTATTGCTTCAATCTGATTTTAGCGGGCTTGGCACGTTTCGGCTCTCCTCTCAAGCGCGCGTGGAGCTTCTCGAACATATCGTGAGTTATTACGAGCATCATATTCCGGGGATGGGTAAAATTAAATCTCACCGTGTTTTAGCAACTGTTTTCAATTGACCACCCCGATTGATGGCATAATCTTTGCCGAGAGCTTCTGATTGCCAAATGAAATACACGCCAACAGTTAATCCTATTATAGCCTGGTCCATGCGTGGGTTGTTGTTCTCAATTCTATGGTCCTTGATCACAGAACCCGTGTATGCTCAAAAGCTGACTGTTGCAGACGAAGGAAATAAGCAGGGGCTTTCTGATGTAGCGGTATTTAATAAGCAGAGGAGCATTTCTGAAATGACCAATGAAAAGGGTATCGTCAATTTAAAAAATTTTAATGATCAGGACACCCTCGTTTTTCAACATCCTGCATATATAGACCTATATTTTACCAAAGCAGAGCTGAAGTCCGTCGATTATAAACTTTACATGCTCAGTGAAGTTCAGATGCTCAGTGAAGTTGTGATGTCGGCCAACAAGACGGTTGAGAAAAAGAGCGATGTGCCCTTAAGAATGGAAGTAATTGACCCAATGGAAATGGAGTTTTTCAATCCGCAAACAGCGGCAGACATGCTTCAGAAAACGGGTAATATTTTCGTACAGAAAAGCCAGGCCGGAGGTGGAAGCCCGAATCTACGGGGCTTTGAAGCGAACAAGGTATTGCTGGTGGTGGATGGGGTACGGATGAATAACGCGATTTATCGCAGTGGGCATTTGCAAAATGTTATCACTATTGATCATGCTGCATTGGAGAGAACAGAAGTGCTTTTCGGTCCGGGATCGGTGATTTACGGAAGCGATGCCATGGGAGGGGTGATGCATTTCTACACCAAAAGCCCGGAGCTGGCTAAAGCTGACACAACACTTGTTTCCAGTATAAATGGTGCTATTAGGTACAGCTCCGCAAACAAGGAACAATCCACTCATTTTGGCTTTCAGGTGGGGTTTAAAAAACTGGGGTTACTGACCAGCTTAACCCACCATGATTTCGGAGATACCAGGATGGGCAAAGTGAGAAGCAGTAGATATCCTGATTATGGAAAGTCGATGTATTATGCTGGCCTAACCGAAAATGGTACTGACACTATGATTAGCAATGAAGACCAGAACCTTCAGCTAAACACCGGCTACCGCCAGGTTAATTTGCTTCAAAAGGTATATTACAAGGCAAATCAAAAACTCGATTTTGAATTGAATATTCAATATTCATCATCTTCAATAATCCATCGGTTCGATAAATTGAATGATCTTATCAACGACACCGTAAAATATGCCGAATGGTATTACGGCCCACAGACTAGATTGTTCTCTGCATTAACTACTCAGATAAAATCCAATTCGGGCATGTTCGACAATGCCGCCATTATATTGGCGTATCAAAAAATTGATGAGGACAGAATCACCAGAAAATTCATGGATAGCTTGAAAACCGTTAGGCAGGAAGATGTTGGGGTTTACAGCCTGAATCTGGATTTTAATAAGGAGATAGACTCAACCAAAAGTTTCGTCTATGGCATTGAAGCCGTAATAAATGAGGTAGGATCTTCAGCCTATGCGGAAAACGTGGCATCTGCTGACAGGGTTCGTGCGACCGCAAGATATCCGGATGGGGGAAGTATGCAGCAACAATACGCCGCCTATTTTAGCTACAAATGGAATGTGAACCGTAAAATAATTTGGAGTGCGGGAATAAGATATAATCAGATCCTCATGAATCTCAAATTTACAGACACATCGACCTATAGCTTGCCCTTTCATGAGATCAATGTAAATAACAACGCGTTAAACGGAAGTGTAGGCTTGGTAATACGCCCCGCTGAGAATTTGCAATTTAACGTAGTTGCTGCATCGGGTTTTAGATCGCCAAACGTAGATGATATGGGAAAGGTGTTTGCCAAGAATGAATATGTAACAGTACCCAATGCGTCTCTCAAGCCGGAATATATCTATAGCGGTGAGCTGGGGATTCAGGCAAATATGCTGGATCAAAGATTTATCATTAACATCAACGGGTTTTATAGTTATCTAACCAATGCGATTGTTCAAAGAGAATATGAGCTTAATGGCCAGGACTCGCTGGTGTACGATGGGGAGCTATTGAAGATTGTAGCCAACACAAATGTAGGGCAGGCCGAAGTATATGGAGTTAGCGGAGAAATGGAATTGAAGCTGTTAGAATCGATCACTTTCAAATCGTCGCTTACCTACACCTATGGAGAGGACAAAATAAATAACGTTCCATTGTCGCATATTCCCCCGGCTTTTGGGCGCACCATAATCAGCCACAAGGTTAACAAGGGCAAATATCTAATGCCACTTGAGCTCAGTATCTATTCCTATTATGCCGCCTGGAAGCACGTATCAGATTACGGCTCAGCAAGTGTGGACAATCTTGACGAGGCCACCGCTGATGGCGCTCCGGCATGGTACACGTTGAATTTTTCATCTTCCTATACACTTAAATTTAGCAATAATGATGGCGTGGAGCTGTTGGACTTTGGATTACAACCCAGCAAAAGAGCGGTAATTTTTCAAATAAGTGTAGAAAACATATTGGATCAACACTACAAGACGTTTTCCTCAGGGGTTAGTGCGCCAGGTAGAAATTTTATATTATCTTTAAATGCATTTTTTTAAGAAACGACATGGGTAAAATATCATTAGAGGGAATGGAGTTCTATTCCCATCACGGTTATTATAAAGACGAAATCACCAGAGGGAATAAGTTCGTGGTTGATTTATCCTTTGA
>JYMV01002687.1_pt1 | contig 11462 bp, 15 predicted proteins | sample 338911 | NCBI WGS metagenome assembly JYMV01 (sample SAMN03354496, study PRJNA234377) | hydrothermal vent metagenome | biome: Deep sea; feature: Hydrothermal plumes at the Eastern Lau Spreading Center, Western Pacific Ocean; material: Seawater | place: Tonga | collected 2009 | depth 2000 m m
AACGAATCACTGCAGCTGAGACTAGAGGTGTTTTTTCCTCTACGCAAGCTTTATTAACTTTAAAGCGCGTATCGAAATTATCAGTACCATCTAAAACCACATCAGCTTTGTTAATCCAAGAATTTAAGTTGTTTTCATTTAGATCTTTAATTGTGGTGATTTTGATATTCGGATTAATAGCAACCATTTTTTCTTTAGCAGAGTCAACCTTATCCTTACCAATGTCATCTGTATGATGCACAATTTGTCGCTGCAAATTAGACAACTCAACTTGATCAAAGTCAGCAATGATTAAATGCCCCACTCCGGTAGCAGCTAGATACATGGCACTTGGAGAACCAAGACCACCCATGCCAATCAACAGCATAGTTGAATCAAGTAATGATTCCTGTCCCTCTGAGCCAATTTGTGGCAGCATAATCTGGCGAGAGTATCTTAATAAGTCTTGGTCATTCATTGATTAAAATATTTGGCTAATTTTGGTGCGATTAACATCTGACAATAAGGTTGATTTTGGTTATTGTTAAAGTAATTTTGATGATAATCTTCTGCTGGATAAAACACATCTAACTTCGTCACCTCGGTCACAACATTATCACCTAATTTTTGAATCAATTGCTTTGCTTGTTGTTGCTGTTCATTACTCACATAAAATACAGCTGATCGATACTGTGTACCACGATCATTACCTTGCTGATTAAGCGTGGTTGCATCATGTGTGGCAAAGAATACTTTGAGTAATTTCTCAAACTCAAGTTGATCCTCATCAAATTCAATTTTCACCACTTCAGCATGGCCTGTTGAACCTGTGCAAATGTCTTGATAGGTCGGATCAATGGTAGTGCCATTACAATAACCAGATGTAACATGTGTTACACCATTTATACGTTGAAATATGGCCTCAACACACCAAAAACATCCACCGGCAAAATACGCTGTTTGCATATAAGATAATAATTAATTAAAAAATACTAGTATAGCGTATGCGTACAAGCATAATTATTGAAGAACTAGAACTCTCCTTTTGCACCAGCCTGTTGAAGGGTAATCATCACATGCTTGAGCTCTAATGCTTTCTTATAAAGATCTTCTGATAACGGCCGGCCACCATAAATTAACACATCCATGTTCAACGTATATAACCAGCGCTTACCTAAGCTCTTTGTTTATATGCTTAAAAATAAAGCTACCCACTACTACATACATGTAGAACAAGATAAACATTAACAACACACAGCCTATTGATGGCAATATAATTGCTTAATAATTTCATTAAAAGCACGAATGACATAGAGCAAAAAAAAACCCGCCGTTTAGGCGGGTTTGTTAAATCACTATTGTGAATTAATTAGCTGATATTTGATGGGCTGCCATGTGAATTTTCACCTTCATCGCTTTTGATAATTAAAAGGAATAAAACCCATAAAATACCAATACAAGAAACCAACCTCATACTAATAAAAACTTTTTCATGTTTATAACTCCATTAACTCAGATTTCTTTTTGTCAAACTCTTCTTGTGTGATGATTTCATCATCAAGCAAGTTTTTTAGCTTTCTAAGTTCATCAGAAAAACCCATATTTGATTTGGATTTTTCCAGCTTATTATGATGTGCTATATTTTTTTGCAAATTGGCCTTTTTTAGTTCCTCTTCTTGTTTGCTATCGCCAATAGCTGCCCAGACAAGCAAACCCAGCCATACAAACCCTGTCCAGCCAGCAAATATATTAACCAGCCAAATTATACCACTATATTGATGATTTCTAGAAGAAGCAACAAATCCAGGAATAAAGTAAAAAGCTAGCGCTAGAATTACATACAAAAATCCAGCACCAGTAATTAATGCTACAACACCTTCGTCACCCATATCACCTCTCCCTGTAAATTTTTAAAATTATATATTAAATCAATCTTCCCTTCCAATAATTTACCCACTGGATAAACAATAGGCTGGAAATTCATTAACCACCTTACACCCAATGAAGTGTTGCCAATATCTTTACTCACACTTTTAACAAAATAATTAGCAATCAAGTTTGATCCAAGGCCATTTTTTAACTGTAATGGCAAAATAATAATGGCTACAAACAATGCAAAACTTAGTACTAACTGCATGACTTTTGGCACAGTGATGCTTAAATACATAACTCTCATGGTTAAAAACACCATGTTTAGCACTGCAAAGAATAAACTAAACAGCATAGCAATTGGTGGAATGATTACTGATTTAATGTATTGCTTGCCAAGCGCTTCATCTTTTGTACCATTTGCTAGCAATGATTGGTCTTGATCAAAAGGCTCGTAAGCTTCATTAAGTATTCGCTCGATTTCTGGGACAATGGTAAACTCATAGAACTCTTACTCACTCATTTTAACATCAACTTTTTTGTCGGTCTTTAAAGCTTTTTTTTAGCTTATTCTGTATAAGGCCAAAGCTGACAAATTGATCAAAGCTTAAATACGGCTCAATTTCAATGCCAGGCAGTTCTTTGGTTTTTTGCTTAAATTGCTGTTTAGCTTCCTGCCTTACTTTTACCACTACTTTGTTTTTAAAAATATCATCGTTAAATGGGCTGTTTATTCTACGAATTTTTATTGTTGATTAAACTTCAATATATTGGTAGTAAAAATAATTACAAATCAAAATTACAGTAAATATTGAAGCAAACAAGCCCACTATAGGAATATAGGAGACAGCGTATCCGATTAATGATATTAATAATAAATCACGATCCCAAAAGTTAATGGTTTTCTGATGAAAACCTCGATTAAACATATTGGAGGAAACGTCATAAACCAGCACTGTTTTAAACAAAGAATACATAACAATAAAAATTAAAAATATATTAAACCCAGGTATTAATAATAATGGCAACACCATGATTAATAATAAGATATGAGCAATAAATATTAGTGTTACTTTTAACATTGCAGATGCAATATTATCAAAACTACCAATATCACTTGGTGATCCACCACGCTTTAGTACAATTACTTGTACAATGTTTTTGGTTAGCAGCCCTGCAACAATCAAACTAAATACAATCGTTAAATAATATCCGGCAAATAAACCAGCTACTGAGAGAAGTATAAGCGCAATCTTAGCTACAATAAAAGCTAAAATCACACCAATATAGGGAATGGTTTTTAAATCAGCAGAAAACTCATCGGCCACAGTGCTTGCAGAATAATGATCACCATCAATGGTAGTGGAAAATGTGTATAAATAATCAACTAAAAAATAAGTAGACAAATACACCAAAAAAATACTAAACAAAACAACAACTAGCAGTCTGAATAATATTGGCTTTGAGAAGAAATCTTGGGTGGAGATAGCCAAAAGTTCTGATAATGATTTATTCATACCTGAAAATTATAAGGTATTTGGCTGTATTACTAAGACTGATAAAAGAACAATATGGGTTGTTAATTAGCTAAATTTACACGCACTTGATAATCAAATATTGTTTTCTCAATAGTGTATTAAAATCTCATGGTAGTGTTAGTAGTTCAAATTATCCAAGAATTGAAATATTTTGCCTCTAGCGAGCGCAAAAAAACCAATGAGTATTACTTTAAAACCGGGCCTGGTCAATATTCAGAACACGACTAATTTATTGGTATACCTACACCACAGATTCTATCAATTGCCTTTATTAAACACGGCGACTTTAAGCCGACACTTAGTATTAGCAAGATATAGTTGAACGATCAAGAGGATTTGATTCATAAGGCAGTGGGCTGGATATTAAGGGAGATTTACAAAAAAGATAGCAATACTTGCAAGACCTTCCTAGAAGAAAACTATGCACAACTACCCAGAACTACTTTAAGATATGCAATTGAGCGCATGCAAGAGGATAAACGGCAACGCTATTTAAAGGGGATTATCAAATTAGTTTTTATGTGCCAGAAGCAGATTTAGAGATTGTTAAAAATGCCATGTTTGAAGCTGGTGCTGGTAAGTTTAATAACTACGAAAACTGTGCTTGGCAAACCACTGGTATGGGACAGTTCAAACCGGTTGGGGATGCAAAGCCTGCTATTGGCTATCTAGATGAACTCGAAGCCATTGAAGAATATAAAGTTGAAATGATGTGCGTGGATGATAATTTAAAAATGGCAATCGAAGCCATGAAGTTTGCACACCCTTATGAAGAAGTGGCCTATACGGTTACAAAAATGGAAAATCAATGAATACAAACAACCAAGCCCCTTATGAACACGGCTTTATGCTGAGCCTATTGCTACTTGCCATTGGTGGTCTTATTTGGCTTTTTTCAGCCTTTATTCCTTCATTGTTTTTAGCATTGTTAATTGCCATTGCAAGTTTTGGACAATACACAAAATTACAGACTCGTTTTTCTGCAAGCCTATCTGCCATCATTCTGACGTTGCTAATCACTGTTATTTTGATATTGCCATTGAGCTACGTTTTATTAATGAGTGGCATTGAAGTGTCGAACCTTATTCAAACCATAAAGTCAGACTTCACTGCAGAAAACTCTAAAATCGTATTTGATCAAATTATCATGACCCTGCCACTATCTGATGCAATTATCAATAATTTAAAAGACTCAATAGGTAACAACTTAGATAGCATTATTATCAGTCTAAAAGACTTTTCTATGGTGATTCTAAAGAGTATTGTTAATTTGTCATCTCACTTTATTTTCTTTTTGATTGTGGTTATTTTTTCATTGTACTATTTCTATATTGATGGCAAAAGCACAGTGAAACGCTTAAAAGATTTATCACCTTTAGAAAATCACCTGGATGATATTCTCTTGCAACAATTTGCAGGCTTGTCTGTTAGCTTGGTTGGCAGTGTGTTTATTATTGCCATTCTCCAAGGTGTCATCTTCTCAATCGGAGTGATGCTTGTTGGGCTGCCTGTTTTGTATTTTGGTTTGGCAATGGCGCTAGCGAGCTTTATCCCTGTACTTGGCGGGTTGATCATTTGGCTACCACTAAGCTTGTATTTATATTCACAAGGGCAAAGTGTTGATGCCTTAATTATTGTCATATTTGGCGCTTTTTTAATTGGCACTGTTGTTGATCACTTTATTAGACCAATGATTATTCAAAAAATCTCTAAGAAATCAGGGCAAAAAAGTGCCCTTGACCATACACTAATTACCGTACTATCAACTCTTGCAGGGATTATGCAATTTGGAATTTTAGGCTTGTTTATTGGTCCAATTATTGCTGCCATGGCCATTAGTATATTCGACGTTTACGCAATTAAATACACACATAGTTTAGACCAGAGCTAACAGCCACTTGGCTGTTAAAATGTAATCAGGTATAATTCACCTCTTTCATTTACAGCACAAAGCCATGTTAAATAAGTTAGTTGATTATATTAAAAATAACCACCCTGATACAGATGTTAATGTCTATTTGGATGCAAAATACATTCAATTAAATAATGCTCAGCTTAAGCAAATAGCTGATGCACTTGAGCGTGGAGATATCTCTTCATTGCCTGCTTCTAGCTGTAGCGCCAAGCACTTTATTTTTCATTTTGGCTCAACCTTTATTCTTGTGCAAAAAAATACGACTGATTCAAACGCAGTATTTACTGCTGAATTAGCTTGGGAGACTGATTTCTTATCAGTAAGATCAGTTAGAGATAAAGCCAAAGGCTTCTACTTTATTAACTTTGAATTTGATGATGATTATCAAGTAACACTACTTGAAACAAATAAATTAATTGAAGGTCATGTTAATAACGCTGACAAAAATCAAAAAATCATTGGCAAGGTTATGCCGGTTCTTAAAGGTTTTATGACTGCTATTTCAGACTAAAAACCACCTTTTATCAAGGTTGTTTAAAGCTACAAAAAAACTAACCCTCTTGAGTTAGTTTTTTTAGTTTTGGGCCTGCCTTAAAGCTAACTACCCTTCTAGCTGAAATCATTACCTCTTTGCCAGTTTTTGGATTTCTACCCGGACGTGCTGATTTCTCTCTAAGATTAAAGTTTCCAAAACTAGAGAGTTTAACTTCTTCACCTTCGGCAAGCTTTAATTGAATTTGATTGAAAAAATCATTGGTTAATTGCAGCGCTTGAGCGTGGGTAATTTCCATCTCACGTACCAAGCCATCAGCAATGTCTTTTTTACTTAGCGACATTATCTTAGGGCTGCGTTAAACTTGTCTTTTAATAAGGCTAGCACCTCATCAACTTTAGCATTAACTTCATCATCAGCTAATGTTGCTTCTAACGACTGATAAGCTAAGTTTAGAGCGATACTTTTCTTGCCAGTATCGATATGCTCACCTTGGTAAACATCAAACAAACTAACGCCAACAAAATGCTCTTGATTCAAACCTTTAATTGCATCAGTTAACTGAGCAACAGGTGTCGATTGATCAACCACCAAGGCAATATCTCGTTGCGCTTGCTGATATGAAGAGAAAGGTTGGTATTTGGCTATCTTAGCTGACAACACAACCTCTAGATCAATTTCATACAAATAACATTTAGGTAGGGATAATTCTTTTTGAACAATCGGTGACAATGCACCGATCCAACCTACAGATTGCCCGTTAAGTAGAATATTGGCACTTTGACCTTTTTGTAATGCTGGATGTTCAGCAGCTTCAAAACTAAAGCTTTCTGAAGTTAAGCTTAATAATGATTCTAAATCTGCTTTAGCATCAAAGAAATCTAGTGCTTGTGGCTCTGTAGACCATTGTGCTTCGAATCGATTGCCGGTAATAATGCCAGCCAGCTTGTTAGACTGTTCGTCAGCTTTAACACCGCCAAAACACAGACCAATTTCAAAAAATCGAGCATCTGTATGTCCACGTCGCTGGTTAGACTCTACTGTTTGCAACAGTCCCGGCCAAAGCGATGAACGCATTGTTGACATATCTGCAGAGATCGGATTGGTTAAGGTGATCTTTTTAGCTGATGGATCGATTAAATCCTGGTACTTTTCAGAAATAAAACTATAGGTAATTACTTCTTGATAGCCGCGACTAACCAATGCTTGCATGACATCGTATTTGTCAGTTTGCGCTTCTTTGATAACGTTAATATTTGCATCTAGAGATAACTTCTGAACTGGTAATTTATCATAGCCGTACAATCTTGCCAATTCTTCAATCAAATCAGCCGGAATACGAATATCAAACCTAAAGCTTGGTGGAATAATTGTCCAAGAATCAGCTGTTTTATCGCTAATTTCAAAATCAAGATTAATAAATTTTTCTTCAATCCAATTACTATCTAATTCAAAGCCAAGAATTTTTTGAATCTTTGCTCTAGTGATTGTAATTGGTGATAATTCTGGCAAAGCTGATTCATCAATATTGCTAGTAACTTTGCTCACTTCACCACCGCAAATCTCAACAATTAATTGTGCAGCTCGGTCAAGTGCTAATTCTGTAATTTTAAAATCAACACCACGCTCAAAGCGTAATGATGACTCTGTATGCAATCCATAGTCTCTTGCTTTTCCAGCAATAGACACTGGCTCAAAAAATGCACTTTCTAATAAAATATCTGTTGTTGTTGCTTGTGTTGAGCTTGATTGCCCACCCATAACACCCGCTATGGCCAAAACAGAATCACCATCTGCAATCACCAATGTATTTTCTTTTAGTGTTACTGTTGAATCATTCAACAGCTCAACAGTCTCGCCAGCAACTGCATTTCTAACTTCAATCGAACCTTTAATTTTAGCAAGATCAAAAGCATGCATTGGTTGGCCTAATTCCATTAGCACGTAATTAGTAATATCAACTACTGGAGAATGCACTGCTTGGCCTGATCTTGTCAGCTTATCAGTCATCCATTTAGGCGTTTGTATGCTGTTATCAATACCTTTGATTGATCTAGTTAAATATTTAGGACAAGCGGCAGTATTGCTAACACTAGTGGCAATGCTCGAGTTGCCTGTAGCTGTAATATCAATTTCTGGCATAACAAATGCCATACCGTAATTAGCGCTAACTTCACGAGCAACGCCCAACACAGAAAAACAATCGCCACGGTTTGGTGTAATGTCTAGCTCAATAATATTATCATCAAGATCTAAATATTCTCTAATATCCTGACCAATTGGCGCTTCGCTATTTAATTCAGCAATACCATCTGAAGAATCGCTCATGCCTAATTCAGATTCAGAGCAAATCATACCGAATGATTCAACACCACGAAGTTTGGCTTTTTTGATTTTAAAATCACCGGGCAGTTTAGCACCAACAAGTGCTGCGATTACTTTTAGTCCTGTGCGTACATTTTTAGCACCACAAATAATTTGAACTAACTCAGCTTCGCCAACATCTACCTGGCACAAATTAAGTTTGTCTGCATCTGGATGTTTTTCGCAAGAAACCACATGTCCCACAACAACTTTACTAAACATAGGTGCGACAGTTTTTATACCATCCACCTCAAGACCTGCCATTGTTAATTGCTCTGCTAGTGCCTCATCTGTGACAACAGGAGAAATCCATTCACGTAACCATGATGTTGAAATATTCATATACTTATTTAAATTGTTTTAGAAAACGAATGTCATTTTCAAAGAATAGTCTTAGGTCGTTTACGCCGTAACGCAACATTGCTAAACGCTCTACACCCATACCAAAAGCCAAACCAGTAAACTCTTCAGAGTCTACATTAACTGAGTTAAGTACATTTGGGTGTACAACGCCACAACCCAGAACTTCCAACCAGCCAGTTTTTTTACAAACTCGACAACCATCACCACCACAAATTACACACTCAATGTCTGCCTCAGCAGAAGGTTCGGTAAACGGAAAGTAAGATGGGCGAAAACGTACCTGAAGATCATCTTTTTCAAAGTATGCTCGCAAGAAGTCAATCAACAAACCCTTCAATTGTGCAAAATTTGCATTTTTATCAACAATCAAACCCTCAACTTGATGAAACATTGGCGTGTGAGTGATATCAGAATCACAGCGATATACACGGCCCGGCGCAATAATACGCACTGGCGGCTCTTGTTTTTCTAGGGTGCGAATTTGCACAGGAGAGGTATGCGTTCTTAATACTGTACTACCATCAAAGTAGAAGGTATCGTGCATGGCACGAGCCGGATGATGCTCAGGAATGTTTAATGCAGTGAAATTATGAAAGTCGTCTTCAATTTCTGGACCCGTAGCCACTTCAAAACCATTCTTAGCAAATAATGCTTGAATACGCTTTAGAGTAATGGTTACTGGATGTAAACCACCCATTTCAGCATTGCGCCCTGGAAGAGATACATCTACTTGCTCTTCTAACAATCTTTTCTCTAACTCGATCGTTTCTAAATGATTTTTTCTATCAGTCAATAAAGCCTGAACATCAACCTTTGCTTGATTGATAGCTTCACCCATTTTAGGGCGTTCTTCTTTTGATAGTTTGCCTAGGCCTTTAAGTAGTGCTGTTAGTTCGCCCTTCTTACCCAGAAAGGTAACTCTGATTTCATCTAATGCCTTTAAGTCTTGTGCATCAACGATGGCTAACTTAGCTTTTTCAAGAATTGTATTAATCATTTAGTTGAAGACGTCTTTAAGAATTTATGCAGTTGTTTAAGAATTATCATAAATTGTTAAAGAGGTCTTTTATCATTTGGTATGAAAAAAGCCATGATAAATCATGGCTTTAGTTTGGACTATTTAGCTGCTTTAGCTATAGCCTCTTTTGCTTGATCCGCAATCTTGGCGAAAGCGGCTTTATCAAAAATTGCAATATCTGATAAAACTTTACGATCAATCTCAATACCTGCTTTGTTTAGGCCATCAATCATTCTTGAATAGCTTAAACCACAATTACGAGCTTCTGCGTTAATACGTACAATCCAAAGTCTACGGAATTGACGACGCTTCTGACGACGGTCACGGTATGCATATTGACCCGCTTTAATTACTGCTTGCTTAGCAACACGATACACTTTTGAACGTGCACCGTAATAACCTTTAGCTTTCTTTAAAATTTTCTTATGTCTTGCGTGCGCTTGCACACCTCTTGATACTCTTGCCATTTTCTATACTCCTTTAACTATACGGTAACATTCTACGAACCATTGGCACGTCGGCTTTCTCGACCATGTCAGGTGAACGTAAACTACGTTTTCTAGAAGTACTCTTTTTAGTCAAGATATGACGTAAGTGAGAGTGTTTACACTTGCGCTTCGCAGCACCTCGGTTTGTTTTCATCTTCGGCATAATTTACTCCTTGTCCATTGGACATATTTGTTATTCTTGCGAATAACTTTCTTAAAATTAAAGAAATAGTGCTGTTAGGCCCCTACCTCTTTTTCGATTTGGGTGCCAGCATCATGCCTAGCTGACGACCCTCCATCTTTGCTTTTTGTTCTACATTTGCAAATTCTTCTGTATCTTTCTCAATTCTGTCTAGCATTACCATGCCAAGTTCTTTGTGCTGCATTTCGCGGCCACGGAACCAAATACTTACTTTAACCTTGTCACCATTGTCTAAAAATTTAACCAAATTTCTAAATTTAATTTGGTAATCACCCTCTTCTGTGCCAGGACGATATTTAATGGTTTTAACTTGGGTTTTCTTTTGTTTCTTTTTAGCTTCTTTCTTTTGTTGCTTTAGCTCATAGACATATTTACCAAAATCCATAATCTTGCATACTGGCGGCTCCGCGTTTGGAGAAACTTCTACTAAATCTAAGTTTACATCTTTAGCTCTTTGCTTTGCTTCGCCAGTTTCAACAATACCGACTTGCCCGCCTTCTGCATCAATTAATCGAACTTCTGAAACTCTAATATAATCGTTAACTCGAGTTTTGTTCTTATTTGATTTTTTAATAATTATTCCTCTACCGTTTCTTTATTTACTAATTCAACAAACGCTTCAAGTGACATCGAACCTAAGTCTTCGCCACCACGTTTACGTACTGAAATCTCGTTATTTTCCATCTCACGCTTACCCGCTACCAAAATATATGGAAAACGTTGCATGGAATGCTCGCGTATTTTAAAGCCTATCTTCTCATTACGCAAGTCTGAAATCACTCTAAGTCCTTGTTTTTTTAACTTTTCGTTAACTTCCTTGACAAAATCAAGCTGTTTTTCAGAAATATTCAGAACAACTGCTTGAATTGGTGCAAGCCATGAAGGGAACGCACCCTCATAATGTTCGATCAAAATTCCTACAAATCTTTCTAATGATCCAACAATTGCACGGTGCAACATAACAGGTGTTTGCTTTGAGTTATCTTCAGCAATATAGTGTGCATCTAGGCGCTCTGGCATAGAGAAATCAACTTGCAATGTACCACACTGCCATTCACGATCTAGACAGTCTTTTAAGACAAATTCAATTTTAGGACCGTAGAAAGCACCCTCGCCTTCTTGTAATTCCCACTTAATACCTTTTGCGTCTAGCGCTTCTGCTAAAGCCGCTTCAGCACGATCCCACACCTCATCTGAACCAACTCGATTTTCAGGGCGAGTAGATAGTTTAAT
>JYMV01025188.1_pt1 | contig 11461 bp, 10 predicted proteins | sample 338911 | NCBI WGS metagenome assembly JYMV01 (sample SAMN03354496, study PRJNA234377) | hydrothermal vent metagenome | biome: Deep sea; feature: Hydrothermal plumes at the Eastern Lau Spreading Center, Western Pacific Ocean; material: Seawater | place: Tonga | collected 2009 | depth 2000 m m
CTCTGAACAAGCACCCTTATCAAGTTTACGGTTTGCTGAAATCTGTCACGAAGTCCTTCCGCCAGGTGTGGTGAATGTACTGACAGGCGATGCTGCATGTGGTCAGGCAATGGTGCGCCACCCTGATGTGCGCCGCGTGGGAGTCGTTGGTTCTGTTTCAACTGGAAAAGCAATCGCAAAAGATGCATCCGAAGACTTGACTTATGTTACATTGGAACTGGGGGGGAAAATCCGATTATTATTTTTCCTGATGTTGATCCTAAGGAAGCTGCTTCCTTTGCTGTAAAAGGCATGAACATGAACCGTCAAGGCCAGTCTTGTAGCTCAACTTCACGTGTATTTGTTCACCGGAATATTCACAATGAAGTAGTTGAGGAATTGAAAAATTTGGTTAAAAAGCTGCCGGTTGGCTTACCATGGATAGAGAGAAACGAAGTAGGCCCAGTCGTTTCACAACGCCAATATGATAAGATTATGGATTTTATCTCTTCAGCAGCGGAAGAGGGGGCAACCTTGGTTTCAGGAGGAGATTCTCCGAAGGACGAACTCCTTTGGAATGGTTTTTTCATTCAGCCGACTGTCTTCAGCAATGTAAAACCCGAGATGCGGATTGCAAGGGAAGAAATTTTTGGACCTGTGATGTCTGTCTTCGGATGGAATGATTACGATAATCTTTTGTCAGTAGTTAATGGCCTCGAATATGGACTTACAGCAATGATAGTCACGAATAATATGAAACAGGCAATGGAAACATCAGAGCGTGTTGAAGCGGGGTATATTTGGATAAATTCGAACGGGCGCTATCTTGGTGCTCCCTATGGTGGATGGAAAGCTAGCGGTATAGGTCAGGAGGAATGTTTTGAGGAACTTCTCAGTTACACCAGAATAAAAAACATTAATATGCGCTGGTAGTCTTTAGCACCACTATGATTATTTATTTTCGGCTAAATATGATAGTATCCCAAATAAACAACTGCTCAAGTAATAATTGATTTATTTTAAGATCACCTTGGAATTGATGGAAAATGTTGTCTTAACTTGCGCTATTACAATATAACTAATTGGTTTTTCACTAAGCCTATAGGTTTAAATTAGTCATATTTTTTTATCATGATGGTTTCGTAAAAAGTCCTTTTTTGGCATTTTTTTAAATGTAACTTGTTGATATTATTAAGCACGTATTTCCCAAATTTGACTTTTTACGAATGCATCATGATTAACCTGTAAAAAATCCTAAAACCGTGTCATTTCGAGCGAAGCATGTCCTCGACCTGATCGGGGGCGAGAAATCTTGAATACACTGCTATACTAAGATCATTAAGATCTCTCTCTACGTTCGAGATGACAAAACATGCTGTCGAAATGACTCCGCACTTAAATCAGTAATCCTGAAATGATAATAATCCTGAGGATCTTCAGGTGCTTGGGTGGATTTCAGAATTTTTCCGAAACCAAAACTTAATTTTCCGATTTGTTATTTTTATGTAACTGATTTTATATTATTATTTTCTTCGTTTGACTTACCGGTTATGAAAACTGTGGTGCCGACAATCAAAATACCACCGAGCAAGGTTTGTACAGAAGGAATTTCTCTCAGCAAAAAAAACGCAAACACAATCGCGAAAACAGGCTCCAGTCCGGCAATCAGCAAACTTGCCACTTGGGCACGGACGTGGCGCAAACCGTTTATCAGCAAAGTGTGTCCTCCCACTGTACAAACAACACCAAGAATAAACAGTAAACCCCAGTCTTTTCCACTGATAATCCATGATGCGGAAAAAGACCAGGGCAGGAGAACCAACGCGGCAAAGCCGTTTTGCCAGCAGGTGAGCAACAACGGTGAATGTTTACGGACATGACCACGATTTAATAAGGTAAGCAACGCAAAACCTAATCCCGCACCCAAACCCCATAACAAACCCTGAACAACCGCTCCAGATAGAATATCACTCGTATCCTCTGTGGAGGTGGCCATCAGGTATAAACCGCATATCACTATCAATGCCGCAAAGATATTCCTTCGTTGAAGAGCTTCGCGGAAAAACAGCGGCTCCAGCAGGGTGGTGAATAAAGGGTAACTGGCAAAAGAGAGTAAACCAATCGCTACCGTGGAAACTTGAATTGCCTGAAAAAAAGCGATCCAGTGTACTGCCAGTATGCTACCGCTAAGTGCCAGCCAGAGCCATTCACGATAATCCCGGAAAAAGATTTTTTTTCGCAAAATGAACAGAGCCAGCAACAATGTGCCAAAGGCAAAAACAGCACGGCCCTGAACAATCATTAAAGGAGAGAGTGTGAGAAACTTGCCAAACAGTCCTGTCAGACTTACAAATGGCAGAGCAACCAAAACGCTGATCACACCGGTGCGATGCGACAATGAAGCGCTCGTAAATTCAGACATCGGTCCGTGAATTAAGCAGCTTGTTTGGTACGTAAATGAACTCGTAAGATTGTAATTGCCGCGGGTGTCATTCCGGTTATTCGACTGGCTTGTCCAAGTGTTTCCGGTTTTGTTTTTTCCAAAATTTCAAGTACTTCCCTTGAAAGACCTGGAATACCGGATAATTGCAAATCTTCCGGAAGAGCAATCCGGTCGAGTTGGTTAATGTGCTTCAATTCCTGATCCTGCCTTGATAAATAGCCCTCATATTTAATCTCGATTTCCACCTGTTCCCGCACAACTTTAGAATAATCAAACCAGTCTATTTTTCCGCTGATGGAATCACATCCACTTAGTCTTTCAATATTAAGTTTTGGCCGTTTCAACAAGTCGGAAACTTTTGCTGCTGTTTTGAGCGGTGACTCTCCAAGCTTCAGCAATTCCGCTTGAACTGCTGGAATAGGCGTTATCCTTTCTGCTTTCACTATTTCGGACAACTTATTAATTTCATGCAGTTTTAGCTGAAATTGCTGATAATCTTTTTTTGGAAGCACCCCAATTTCCCAACCCTTTTTACTTAAACGGGCATCGGCATTATCTTCACGCAAATGCAGCCTGTATTCCGCTCTTGAGGTGAACATCCGATATGGTTCAATCACTCCACGTGTGATCAAATCATCTATCATCACACCAATATACGCTTCATTTCGCTGTAAAATAAATGGCTGCTTTTTTCGTACTTGCAAGACCGCATTAATGCCTGCCATCAAGCCTTGCGCCGCGGCTTCCTCATAACCTGTTGTCCCATTGATTTGACCTGCAAGATAAAGATTTTTAACTGCTTTTAATTCCAGAGTTGCTTTCAGTTGAGTTGGGTCCAGCATATCGTATTCGATTGCATAACCCGGTTCTATAATTTCAACTTTCTCCAAGCCCTCGATGCTGCGCAAAAATTCATATTGAACATCAGTCGGCAAACTTGTGGACAAACCGTTGGGATAAATCATTAAACTTTCTTCTGCATAACCCATCGGTTCCATGAAAACCTGATGCCGATTTTTGTCTGCAAACTTAACAACTTTATCTTCAATTGAAGGACAATAACGGGGTCCGATTCCGGTTATTTCACCTCCGTATAGTGCAGATTTGCTCAGATTTTTTTTGATAATCCGGTGCGTTCGTTCATTAGTGTAAGCAATGTGACACGGCACCTGCGGCAGTAAAATTTCTGAATCCCAGAATGAAAACTTTTTCGGCTCGTCGTCTCCAAGCTGTATTCCAAGTTGTTTCCAGTCAATGCTGCGTTTATCAAGACGTGCAGGTGTACCGGTTTTCATCCGACCAAGTTTCAAAGACTGATTCGCCAGCGAAAGCGATAATTTTTTTGCGGAAGGCTCTGCTACTCTTCCGGCATCAACTCGTTCTTTTCCCCGATGAATCAGGCCATTGAGAAATGTTCCAGTAGTGATAATTACTGTTTCGGCAAAATGCTCTTCATTTTCAGTACGCAGGCCAACTACCTGATTTCCCTCAAATAATAATTTCTCTGCATGACCTTCAACTATTTTGAGTCCGGACTGTTTCTCAAGTATCTGCCTCATGACCGTTTTGTAGGCAAGAAAATCTGACTGACAACGGGAACCGCGGGTAGCAGCACCGCGGGAAGCATTGAGCACACGAAACTGGATCCCTGTCGCATCGGCAACCTTTCCCATTTCTCCACCCAACGCGTCAATTTCCTTGACCAAGTGTCCCTTACCAATTCCGCCAATTGCAGGATTACAGGACATTTGCGCAATTGTATCCCGCGCCAGAGTTATGAGCAGAGTTTCTGCACCCATTCTCGCAGCAGCCAATGCAGCTTCGCAGCCGGCATGTCCTCCCCCAATCACGAGGACGTCATATTTATCAGAGGCTGTTTTCATTTAAAAACTATTTCATTATCGTTATTGTCGGACGTCCCAGCTCTTTAAAGGACCATCCCATGAAAGAATTGTTTTATCTGAGTTTATAAGTATAGCTGAATGGTGCAGTGCTGTCGCTACAATAATCCGGAAAGATTATTGATCCAGCACCAGCTTGATTTTGGAAAAAATTTCATCCGGAGATCCCAAGCCGTCTATGGTTACAAGTATCCCTTTTTCTTCAAAATACTTGACTAAAGGTTCAGTTTGCTCATGGTAGATTTTTAGTCTGGATTTCACAACGTCTTCGTTATCATCAGCACGCTGAATGAGGAGTTCGCCTGTAAGATCATCTTTGCCTTCAATTTCGGGCGGATTAAATTCGACATGGTAGCTTCGCCCGCTGGCCACATGAAAACGACGTCCGGCAATTCTACGCACTACCACCTCATCGTTTACGCTCAACAGAAGCACCCTGTCAATTTGCTGATTTTGACCGGCAAGCATTGCATCTAGTTTTTCGGCCTGTATGATATTTCGCGGAAAACCGTCCAGCATATATCCCGCATCACAATCACTTTGAAAAATTCGCTCCTGGACAATACCAATCACGATTTCATCAGAAACCAGCTTGCCATCGTCCATCACTTTTTTTAACTGTAAGCCGATTTTAGAACCGGAATTGCAGGCGGCTCGAAGCATATCCCCTGTGCAAAGCTGAACGAAACCGTATTCGCTTGTTATTTTTTGAGCCTGAGTGCCTTTTCCTGAACCCGGAGGGCCGAGTAAAATAATATGCATTAAGTTCTTTATTCTGAAATTTTCAGTTAAAATTGAAAATCCTTAAAACTCAAAATCTCTCTTAAATTCTAAGATATTTTGTTGCTGGAATTAATGAAACAGATTAACAGTTAAATAAATTAAATAACCTTTAATTAGCTCGACAGTCACGAATTTTGCTGTGTCATCCTGAACGTATGTGAGGGATCTTGTACGATATCAACGCTTTATCAGATTTCTCACGTCGCTCGAAATGACACAGTTCCAGGACTTTTTGCAGATTCAAGAATTATAAAACTTACAGTAAATAAGACAATTTAAAATCACCTCGTTTTCTCAAAGATTTTCGAAAACGCAGTTCATCATTACTTCCGGAACAGCAGCCTCATTAGGAAGCAGAAGCAGTGTGCTGACAATTTGAGAAATGTCTTCCGGACGTGTCATTTTTTCCCGCGGAAAATTCATCTCAGTAGTCATATCAGTTTTCACAAAACCGGGACAAATTACTGTCACACGAATTCCGTCATCCCAGCCCTGAAGTCGTGCAGTTTGTGAGGCCGCCATTGCTGCGTATTTACTCATAGAATATCCAACCCAGTTTCCCTTGACTCGTTTTCCGGACATGGAAATGATATCAATAATGCGTCCTGAACCTGATTTTCGCAAGTGAGGAAAAACGAGCCAAGTTAAGCGTAACGGTGCCTTGGCGTTGACTTCCCACATATCACTAGCAAATCTTCCGCATCATCTTCCAGTCTGGCTGTATACAGTATTCCGGCATTGTTGACCAGAACGTCAATGCCGCCAAATTTTGCTGCGGTAGCGTCTATCCAGGTCATCGCTGACTCACGGTCGCGGGCATCATAGAATTGACAGAGCATTTGTGATTCCGGAGCAGAGGCAAGCACTTCCGGAAGTTGATCAGGATTACGTACTCCCAGACTCAACCGATAATTTTCATTCAATAGATTTTCCGCAATCGCGAGGCCGATTCCCCGGTTTGCACCGGAAATCATGACAACTTTATTTGCTGTATTTTCCATTGAATTCTCTTAACGATAATGTTTGAACACAAGTTGAAACGAATTTAGAAAGTCTCCAACTTCAGATTGTTCCTCGGTAGAAAGTATTATAACCGTGTCATTTCGAGCGAAGCGAGAAATCTTAGGAAATTTTCTACACGGCGGTCATCAAGATTTCTTTTCGAAATCATCAATACTATTTAAGCTATTTTTCTAAGCGAAAGCACCAAGAGCTGCATCGATTTCCCGCAAAACTTCCGGATTTTTTTCAGTTATTTTTGCTTCGTCCAATTTGGTTTTTGCCTGTAAATCCGAAATTCGTCCCAGGGCCCATGCCGCGTGAGCGCGTACCAATGCTTCTTCATCATGAAGTCCCAAACCTAAAGCCGGAATTGCATCAACATGCGCCCAGTTCCCTAATGCAACCGCTACATTGCGTAAGAATCCCCGGCGCTTTGTCCGCTTAATTGGACTTTTCCGGAAACGTTGACTGAAGGCTGATTGGTCCAACTTCATCAATTCTGTCAGTTGCGGTGCCACGTTTTCCGGACGAGGTCGAAGTCCGGGTTCCGTAGATTGCGGTGCCTCACTGTTCCACGGACAGACTTCTTGACAGATGTCACAGCCGAAAATCAGATTTCCCATTTTTGGACGCAGTTCCACAGGAATCGCCCCTTTCAGTTCAATTGTCAAATATGAAATACAGAGTCGCGCATCAAGTGTGCGGTCCGCGATAATAGCAGCAGTTGGACAGGCCTCAATGCAAATTGTACAGGTTCCGCAATCCACACGAGTGAAAGGCAAATCGGCTTCCAACTGCACATCGAGCAGCAGTTCGGCCAGAAAAAACCATGAACCTTTTTTCCAGTTAATCAAATTGGAATGTTTGCCGATCCAACCAAGTCCGGCGCGTTGTGCAACTTCCCGCTCCAAAACCGGTCCGGAATCCACGAAACTGCGTGAAATCTTTCCAGCATTTAATTCGTGGCAAAGATAGTTTTCCAATTCACTGAGTTTGCTGCGGATCAGATCATGATAATCATCGCCCCATGCATAACGGCTGATGCAGCCGATGTCGGGATTTTGTATTTGTTCAGAAGGATCAACCGTTTTATAATTAAAACCCAGCGCAAGCAGTGACATCGTTTCCGGAAACAAACGGCGCGGGTCTTCTTTCAATTCCGCGTGGCGTTCCAGATAAGCCATTGATCCGGCATAACCTTTTTTGAGCCACGAATTATAAATGTCAATGGTTTTGCTGCGTGAAACTGGAATTGCGCCAACCAGGTCAAAACCAAGTTCGCATGCTTTTTCATGAATAAGGCGGGTGAGAGATGAGGATCTCATTCCAATTTTCAGTCCACTAAATTTTCGGGATCAATTACCAAATTGCGTTCCAACTCCGCCATTCCCAGACTCACGTCCAGATCAACACCATGTTGACGGCAGCTCATACCGAGAGCGTAGAGAACTTTGAAAAGATTGTGGGAACGGCACTGTTCGCCCATTTGACCGATTCGGAGGATGTCCAGACCGAAGGCTCCGGAAACCTCTACATTGAAACGCTTGGACATGATTTTTCGGATCTGTGCGCTGTCAGTGTCTTTTGGTGTTTGGATTGCCACTACTGAATTGAGCCGGTCTTTTATCGGCACAAATAGTTTCAATCCCATTGTCTCAATTCCAGCTTGTAAAGCAATGGAACTGGTTCTATGACGTTCAAAACGCAAAGGCAGGGTTTCTTCACAAATTTGCCGCAGTGCTTCGTGCAAAGCTAAAATACCGGGAACCGGCGCAGTATAGTGATATTGTTGTGCCCCCCAAAATGTTTGTGCGCGCATTGCATCAAGACACCAGTGCGGTTGACGTTCTTTTCGGGACTCGACCGTCTCCCAGGCATCTTCCGAAAATGCGATCAATGAAACTCCTGGAATTGAAGAAAGCCCTTTTTGACCACCTGCAATGGCGACATCAACTCCCCACTCATCCATTTGCATGGGCATCGTAGTCAAGGTGCAAACCGCATCAACAACCACAAGTACACCATGCTCCTTTGCCAGCTTTGAAACTTCCGGCAGACACTTCATTTCTACACCACAGGAAGTTTCCCCCTGCGCCATTGTGATCACATCAAAGTGTTTTTTTGACAATGCTTCCCGGACTTGTTCCAATCGAACAGGTTTAATTCCCTCTGATTTTATCACAGTTAAGTCTGCCCCGACACCTTCAGCCATTTCCGCCATACGTCCGCTGAATGTTCCCATAGACAAAGCTAAAACACTTCTGCCCGGCCACAGCAAATTTGTGATAGCCATTTCCATTGCCGCCGAAGCCGGTCCAGAAACTCCAATAATTTTTTCTGAAACTGTCTGAAAAGCATAACGTCCCATGAGCTTGACATTGCTTATCACCGCATCCATGGTTTCACCCAGATGATTGATCACAACTCCATTTGCGCGGGCAACTGCATGAGAAATCGGCACGGGCCCTGCTCCCATCAGCAAAAGTGGTTCTGTCGGCAGGATGTCATCCAGGTGTTGTGTTTCAGGAGGAGAATAGGGCATCTGAGCAGGATCAGTTGAGGTGAAAGCTTTGCTTTTTTGCCTATGCAAATTCTACGCTCAGGGGAAGGAAAGTACACAAACTTCGGGCTTTTTGTCAAGAAAAATAAGGGTACCATTTTTTCTACACACTTTCAAGAAATCGGATATCGACTCTTGATCGTTTTGTGATCAACTCCGAGTATGGTCGCCAACTTGTGAATGTTTAATTCACCACTCTTTTTTTTGTATTCCGGACGTTCCGCCAGTTCTTTCAAAGCTACATCCAAAAGCGCGTCCCGCCATTTTTCGCCACGTTTCGCAAAACTGGTTTGCGGCCACTGTTGCAGTAATTCCTGAACCGTATCCACAAAAAACTCATCCTGCGTCGGTTCCCGATTTTCAGCAAAATAATTTGAAATCTCTTTTTGCGTCAAAGCATGAGATTGAGGCATTTGCGACTGCAGAACAAGATGATCTAAAATGCGCTGAACATCCCGCACGTTTCCGGACAAACTAGATTGCTGTAAGCGGCGAATCAATTCGTCCATAGCCGTTTCCTCAAATTCCAATTTCAGGTAATGTTCTGTTTCCAGGAGGTCTGCGAGAATCACCGGTATATCTTCCGGACGTTCCCGGAGCAGGGGAATGACGTAGCGGAATGAGGAAATCCGGAAGTGGAAAACCTGTGATAATTCGCTTGTTTGCAGCATCTCTTCAACATCTCGGTTGGTAGCACAAATCAGTTGAAAATCGCTCTCCTGTACATCGAGGGAACCAAGTGTCCGGAAACGTTTGCTTTCCACTGCATCGATCAACAGGCGTTGTACTTCCAGAGGTATATCACCGATTTCATCCAGAAACAAAGTACCACCGTCAGCTTCCTCCAGCATTCCCGATTTTTGGGTTTCGGCTCCGGTGAAAGCTCCTTTGACGTGACCGAACAATTGGCTTTTAACAAGATTCAAATCCGCTCCCCGAAATTCTCCGCACACCACATGCTGAAAACTATTTTCCGGTTTTCCGCTCATTTCGTGAAATTGCCGGGCGAGTGTGGTTTTTCCGGTTCCGGTTTCACCCAAAAGCAAAACGGGGTGTCCCATTCCCTGCGCTAATATTGTCAATTCCCGAAGAATCTTTTGCATAGCCGAAGAATGAAAGATGATCTCATGGAAATTGATTGGTTTTATGTTTTTGTAGCAGGAGAGGTTGCAGTCATAGTTTTTTGTTTTTGGTGGAGCAAACAGGAACCATTCTGGCTGGATACAATATGGGATAAATTAATGTCCTGGCCGTTGCCACTGGCATTCTTTCTGTCAATGCTTTACCTGGCAGAGCCGCCTGACTATGGAGTTGTAATTACATTTGATGAGCGGGAGAAGATCTTTCAGGCAGAAAACGCAAGGAGGGCTGATGAGATTATAGCCAGGAGGAAGAGAGGTGGTATGAAGTTAAAGAAGCCTGAACACAAGGCACAGAAGCTTGATGATGGTATCTACAATAAGGATATCCCGATTGAGGATCTGATGCAGGGATTCAAGGGCTTTCTTTAGTTTGGTAAAAAAACCAGGGGTAAGTTTTCAGAGAATCAGCAAATCAAAACTCATCAAACCTCGCGTTCACCCAAATTTCCGTAGCGGTGATAATCTACGGAGATACTTTGCTCCCGTAAATAACGAAGCATTTCGATTCGGCCTTCGGACAGTGGAACGTGGCGGGAAATGTATTTGCCCAATTTGGCGGCTGCCTGATGAATTGTTTTGGGTACACGGGCGGGATGGGCGTAGCGTAATCGGTCGATGCCGGTCGCAGGGTTAGTTGTCGAAAATCGTTTGGCAAGTTCTTCATCGGTTTCTGTGTGAAAATTCACTGTATCACACAAGTTTTTTCCTTCGCGACTCGCGAGAAATTCAGTGACTGAATTATTCAAATTCGGCGGCAAACTTACTTCCACTGTACATTTCGCAATTCGTGTGGCGGCAATTCGGATAAGCGTTTCAAAGAGTCCGTCGTCCGGATGCAAGCGCACTGTAACCTTTCCGACTGGAAGGTAACGGAACAAATTGTCCTGGCCGCGCAACCGGAAAAAATCCTGCTTTCCGGAAAATTCCCTTTCGTACTGAAAGAGGCAGCTGTAAATTGCCTGAATGGTTTTATGTAATTCGATTCGAATTTCAGCATGTTCATTACGGGCGAGTTGAGACTGCCAGTTTCGCGCTAGAAAAAGCAAGCGAGCCTTACACGGTGATCCTTCCCGCAACGGCCCTTGTGTCGGGGCCTTGCCTTCCTCAATTTTGCAAAACTGCACGGCATAGTTCGGGCTTCCCGCTTTGATTCCGGCACCGATTGCGGAAAGTCCCATACCGCCAAACGACTGACGCAGGACAATCGCACCGGTCGTCACGCGGTTTATGTAGAGGTTGCCAGCTTTAATTTTTTCCGACCATATTTTTTGCTCCCGCGGATCCAGACTTTCGAGTCCGGAGGTCAAACCGTAAGCGGTATCGTTGACAATTTCGATTGCGTCTTCAAGCGACTCCGCCCGCATCACCGAGAGCAGCGGCCCGAAAAATTCTGTTTGATGTGAAAAACTTCCACGCCGTACGCCCCACTTTACTGCGGGATACCAAAGTTTTGGATTTGTTTCATCACATTTTCCCTGCAAGGCCCAGCTTTCCGCACCAGACGTTCCGGCTCCCGGTTCCAAAGTTTCCAATCCTTTCCGTAAATCTGCCAGCGGTTCCCGGATGAGCGGTCCCATTTTATTTGAAAAATTCCAAACCGAGCCGACTTTCAAGGTTTGAATCGCATCCAGCAACTGCCTGCGAAAAGTCG